>OJWA01000027.1_pt1 | contig 85418 bp, 92 predicted proteins | sample 1600391 | NCBI WGS metagenome assembly OJWA01 (sample SAMN04436625, study PRJEB24849) | human gut metagenome | biome: human gut; feature: NICU; material: stool | host: Homo sapiens | place: USA: Saint Louis, MO | collected 2009-12-23 | reverse complement strand
CTACCTCAATCCCTAGTTACATCATCCATCTATAAAAGCGACTCCATCCCGGCCTTTGGCCGGGGCGGCGGCGCTTTTCAGGGTGGGAGCCCCTCGATGCTGATATGCGCACTGCGATCATGATGTCAGGTGATTGGTTTGTTGTAACTACGGAGACTGCCCGGCGCTTGCGACGGGTGCTACCTCTGACGCGAAGCGTCTGACCCGAACCGGCGCGGACTATGGTCCGCTGCAAGGACGGGCATTATTCACATGTCCACAGGACGTGTGGTGAATAGGTTTTATATTTAAAGGTAAGTAATAACTGATGTTTAAAAGAAAGTAGATCGGGGTTTTAAAGGAAACATCGCGGTTTGTAAAAATACCGTCCAGTGGTTAAGAAGCTGTCTGGACAGAAGTTTATAGAGTAACCCTCTTGTGGTTAATGTGGATAACTCAAAAACGAACCGGCCAGCGTCTGCCGGCAGCGAAACGGGTGAAAATGTGTGCGCGCGATCACAGAAATGGTGTACGTGCAACCGACTGATTTGGATCTTTTTTAGTCGAGCAGATTACTGCAGACGTGCGAAGGCCTCCGGCGCAAACCGGATAGCTGAAGTCAGGGAGGAAGACATGTGAAAACGGCCGCAGCGGCCGGATAGCAGGCAGGGCGAAGCCGGCGCAGATGCGCCAGGCCGTTCAGGGTACTGCAACGTCAGGACGTCAGACCGCGACCAGCAGATCGTCGTCGAGTCGAGAGTATTTGCCGCGGGAGAGCTTCATGCGCTCTGACACCCGGCGCTCTATCTCTGCGCGTACCGCATCGAGGCCACCAAAGAAGCGACCGTTGCGGATTTCTTTCTGCAGCTGCAGGCGAACCAGCTGCTCGATGTCCTTACGCGAGCGAGGTGCATCCTTCTTCGCGCGGTGGCGCTTCAGGCCATGTTCGCGGCGCGACTTCTGATATTCACGGAAGCGTTCGCGGACAAAAGACCAGGCGGCGCTGATGAGCTCGCCGGCGTCGGCCAGCGGCTGGCCCTTCTTCTCCCGCTGACGATTTTCCCATTCCACGCGGCTGCGGCGCGCGGCTGCAACGGCCTCTTCTGATACGTCCAGAACCTGCCACATCAGCGGCGTAAAGGTAATATCAGTCGGGATATTGCAGCCAATCTCTTTATCGTATTCGGTGTTATAAGTGAGGAGCTTCAGCTGGGCCATAAACTGCACGGCGCCCGTGAAGCGGGTGATCGAGAGACGTTTTTTCTCTGTGGCCAGCCCGCAGCGAATGCTCATTGTCGTGAGCGACGCGCCTACACGGTTAGCCAGGGGATTGTAATAATGGCAGAGCGCCTGCAGCGCGGCTTCAAGCGCGCGAATCCTAAGTACAGGTGGCCGACGCTTACGCGATCCGTGAGCAATTTCCATCGCAACGAGCGCCTGGAACTCAACGCGCTGCGTAAAGCCAGCCGCCTTCTCCCGGATTTTTTCGCAGAACGGCAGAGTTTTCTTACCCGGCTCCGGGATAAATTCCGGATTGGGATTCTTAACCTGCTGATAAAATGTTGTGGCTTCAGTAAGTTGCTTAATCACGCCTTTCTGCGCTTATGTTGCACAGAAGGAGTAAGCTCAGAAGGTATTGCAGTTTTCCGGGCATAAAACTATACTCCCCGCATAGAGCAACAGCTTCTATGCAGTTTCTAGGGCCCCGTTAGTCTTCTCCTGAGTCGCCAAACTGAGGAAGATTATCGGGGTTTTCTTTTTTCTGGCTCTTAACAATCGGTCAGAACCAGCTCCTTGCCACCTTGCGGCGTGGCCGACCAAAATTCTTTACGATCTGCAATCTATCACTTCAGCTGACATACGACAAGAAGGTAATACCATTACCTATTTATCTTTGTCATTAAATGCCTGCTGCAGGAGACGTTCAATATACTCTGCCTGAGTCACGCCTTCCTTCTCGCACTCTGCCATTAGCCTGTCCTTAATCGGACTATGCACAAAAATCTTGAGTTCCTTGTGCGTTAGTTTTTTTCTGGCCACAGCAGCCTGCTGCTTTTCTGCAGCGCTTAAAGGATTACCCTTACGATACGGACGCTTGGACCCTGCTGAGGAAGTGACTGCGTTAACTGACTGCGACATCTCTGCCTCCTCCACTAAATTCAGATCGAATTTGGCAGAGAATACTACAGATCGCTGGAATCAGCGACTTAACTTTATGCGAGGTGTGAGCAGCGTTGGCGCGCTGCTCAAATTCCATGTGAAGAGTGAAGGTGAATGGCTGTTAGTAAGCAGATTTCCAGTCTGAGCCTCCCTCCCAGCGTGACTGCCAGTGGGTCAGGTAGGTTTGCGCCAGTGCCGGCACACCACGTACGACCAGCGCGTTCTCAGAGTTGGATTCTGCAGCGCTGCGGGTGTAGTTGAACGAGCCGAGCTCGACGTTCTGGCCATCAGTGATAATGACTTTGTCGTGCATGATTCTGTACTGGCTGTTGGTGCGCAGCGGAATGTCGGCATTAACAATTATGTTCATCTCCGCCTGGCTTGCCTTGCTGTGGTTCCCCTTGTCGTCCACTACTACCCTGACGTCTACGCCGCGACGCTTTGCAGCAACCAGCGCCCGGACAATCTCCGGCGAGGTGAAGCTGTACCCCATCAGACGGATGCTCTCGCGAGCGTCATCGATCGTGCGAATTACCAGCTGCAGCGCGCTTCCTTCAGGCGAAAAGCCGACGTCAAGGGATGGGCTGCCTGCGGATGCTGCTGCAGAAAAAGTCAGGCATACCGCAATCGTGATTGTGGCTTGAGTAAGTTTCATGTTTGCTCTCTTTTCACCGCTGGCAGGACGCCAGCGGCATGTTGTGGGTAAGAAACGATGAGGGATAAACGGGCGCTTTATGCCCTGCTGCTGTCTGTTGAAAGGGGTTTTATCGGCACGTAGTTCTGCGCGGCTTCGTTGATAGCTTCGGGCGAGGCACCCATCAGGCGCGGCTCGCGCAGGCGCACCTGGTAGCCCCGGCCGCGCGCCGGCAGGCTGGCCAGCGTCATGCGCCAGAGAATGGCAGAGCGTACTGCTGCTGACGGTGATTGCTTCCAGCTGAACGTACATTCGAGGTCAAACTCGCAGACGCCGGCAAGGGCGGGATCGGTCAGCACCAATTTACTGGTATCCTGCCCACGCGGAGCGGCGTCCAGCACGCGCAGAATGCCCTGAACCTTATCGGCGCGCACGTAGCTGCGGCGCTGACGATAGGGCATGGTGGCCAGCAGTTTCTCTTTGGAAGGGGGATTAACTTCTAAAAAGCGGTTAATCCGGACAGCCTCTTTCGTGAATTTGTCGGCATCCTTGACGTAAAGAGAGCTGCCACGAATGACCTGCCCGCGGAACAGCGTCACGTTTTCCCCCTCCTGCAGCGCCTGCACCTCTTCGACGTCGACCTTTTTCTTTTCGCTTACCTGCAGCCGCGTGTCATCGCTCCATCCGCTTCCGAGTATGCCGCCCTGCTGGACCATTGCGCTCATGTGGGCGCGGTATTCGGTGCCGGCCATCAGCTGCAGGATTTCAAGAGTGTCTTTTGGATCCATGATTTTCCCGGTAAAACGTACGCCCATGTTGGCAATCAGAGTCCATACCGCGTCCCCCGCCGCCGTCTTCAGGCGCTGGACCTCCTGACCGGCCAGCAGCAGACAGTAGCCCAGCGAGCGGACCTGCGTTGCCAGCTCGCCCAGCTTCTCGCTGTAGCCTGCGCCAACTTCGTCGATTATCCAGAGAAGCGGAAACCGGTCTTTAAACTTCCGCACCTTCATGTTGTCCTGCGGGCGCCCTTCTATCTTCTCGCCGAGGTCCTGGCTCAGGATCATGGCCAGCTGGGACTGGTAAAGGCGACCCAGCGTGCTGCTCTCGGTCGCTGAAAGTTCAAGCGCCGGCACCAGCACAATCATGATGCGATCGTTATGCACCACGTCGCGCAGGTCTATATCGCCCGCGTCATGTGCAAACACGTGCCCGTAGGTGTCATTGAACAGGCTGAGCATGCGCGTGTACTGCTGCATCAGATAACCATGCTGCCGGTTGGCCTCCGGATCCCATTCCGACGGCGTGGTCACCTTGTCCATATCGAAACCCGCCAGGGTGCTGAGGTAGTTTTCCAGCGCAATGCGGATTTCCTCATGCCATTGCTCTTCAACCGCCTGCACGTAAAGGCCAGCGATTTTGCGCAGCGGCAGGTGTGCCTGGATGGTGCGCTGGGACATTACCGTTCCCTCGCGTCGGCACTTATAAACTAGCGCGGTCACCAGCGCCTGGTTCATCGAGCGGGCCTTTTCCTGCCAGTCGCCACCGCTGCCGCCGGTTTTAGGCAGCATCGAGTCCATTAGGTTAATGGTGTAGGTTTCCTGGGCGATGCCGAACACACTGGTGGTATTCGTCTGCGGCCGGCCTTTTTTATCCTCCAGTAATTCCTGCGCCTGGGAGCGCCCGCCGGTGATAAAGTTCATTATGCGCAGGTCATCCTCGCGCCCGAACCGGCGGGCCATGGACATCATGGCTAAAGCCACATCGTTCTGCGCCTTGTGGTCAGAGAAAATCAGGCCTTTTCCCCAGCACAGTGCGTTGAACACCCAGCCCAGCAGCGTTTCCGTTTTGCCGGCGCCCGTCGTACCGAACATCAGCACGTGACGCGTCAGATCGTCCATCGAGAGCCACAGCTCCCGCCCGGCATCTTTGCCGCGCAGGTAGCCGGCGTAAAGAATGCCCGCTGCGCGGTCGGTGTGAATGCGGACGGTCGCGATCGGCAGAAAGCCCAGCACCTTTGCCGGCACCTGTCGTTCCGTAGATGGGTCGTCCCGGTTCATGTCTGTCGGCATGCGCATCGGCATCTTCCAGCGCTCGGCCGGCGCCACGACCGCTGACCAGAACAGCAGCACGGGCAGGCTCAGCAGCAGCGTGGCGGGCCAGACGATGCCGGCGCCCACGGCGGCCAGCATCCCCCAGGGCAGCGTTCCGGTGTCCGCAAGCGCGTCCGTGAGCCAGGAGCGGCCAACGTGCCGGTTTACACGCGCATTGTCGAGCGGGGAGTTACTGTCCGACATGAACACCTCCGTTTAAGAACGCCTCCAGCGCCGCCGGCGAGCTCAGCACCCTTTGCGGCACGTAGCGACCGTCGTCAGAAATCGTCCAGGGTGTGCCGGGGAGGCGCCAGGCCCGGTATGCCACTTCGTTGACGCCAATTGCCCCGCGCGCGGTTTCTGCCTGCGTTTCATCAATGACCGGGGCACCCGGCGCGTGGCCGGGTACGCTTACGCCTGCATCTGCGGCAAACAGCTGTTTCCACGCGGCGGCGCGCTGGGTTTCCGGCATTGCCATCACTGGCGTGAGTGACTTCAGCGATGACTCTCGACCTTCAATGGTTACAGGGAAAATCACCACGTTTACCTTGCCGGCAGCGGTTTCATAATGGCGCTCCATTTTCTGGCAGTTCTCGCACTCAGGATCGGCGAACACATAGAGGGTTCGCTCATGTCCGGATGAGAGCGGCACAGTAAAGATTCCCTTTTCTGCGGCACTTTTCAGCTTCGCCGGCAGCTGGGAACGAACGTTCAGCGGCAGATCCCAGCCGTCCACGGGCGCTGTCGAGACCACATTCCGCGGGGCGTTACTTTGCTGTGGCACTTCTCTACCCTGGCTGGCTGCCGGCGGGCTGAAATAAGCCGGCACGTTAAACGCAGCTGAGCGTGCCGGCTGGCCACTGTCGTCCTGCTTTAGCGCAGTGAGCGGCGAGATGGCAAACCAGCCGGCCGTGATGAGCGCGACCGCGCCTGCGAGCATGGAAAGGCGGCGCCTGACCGTACAGCGGTGTTCGCGGGCGTGAAGCACATCAGTCAGGCATGCCAGCAGTTGCTTTGCGTCATCGCCGCGGTAAAGCGGGGTCAGCGCGTCATGCGCGTTTTGTGCGTACAGTCCGTCACTGTGGAGGACGAACCAGGGCAGCGCCTTCAGTGAGAGGGTGAAAAGCGGGCTTACAACCCGGCTGGCGGTCAGTAACCCGCCGGTAATGCTTACATTAAAGGAGCCGTTTCTGGAGGTAAATTCCATGGTCTTCATCCTGTCTCAGCGCACGCCAGCGCCTTCAGAGAATTCATCGTCGCCCTGATCGGGCATGAAAAGTGCGTCAGGGAATGGCATTTCGCGTTCCTGCTTCGCATGCTTTGCTCGTACCTCGCGCGGATATACAAGGCCCAGCGGCTCAAGCTCAAGCTGCAGCCCTGTTACCGCCTCATCGGTCATCAGCGCTGGGCGCGGCAGGCCCATGCGAGCGGCCAACTGCTCCGCGCGCGCCTGCGCCACGATCCCCGCCCCTTCCACGAAGACCTTGGCGACGTCGGCGGTGTGTAGCCCGTACCACAGCGTACGGTCAAAACCTTTGAGCCAGCGGAAACGCGCCGGCGGCAGACGCAGATCGCGGCCGTAGAGGCCGACCAGTGCCGAACGCACGCTACCGTGCGTGGCCAGCCATTCGCTGGCGCCAGGACTGGCCAGCACGCGGGCCACGTGTGCCTCGGCCAGTTGCCAGTTAGGTACGCTTCCGAATACCGGTGCCTTAAACGGCCGGCGGGTCATGCAGGAGCGGTTGAGGTCGTCCAGTAGTCGGGTTGCCGCTTTACGATCGTCGCTGAACACCTGCAGGCCAAAAACGGCCAGCAGCGCTCGCTCACAGGGCTGCCACTGGTCAGGTGACGTCATTGCCGGGCCGACCTGTGCATCAAACAGGGCTTTTGCTGCATCGCGATCGAGCTCGCGCCGCTTAATCAGTCCGTGCTGTTCCGCAAACTCCTCGGGCGTCAGCGCCCAGGCATTTTCCGGCGAGGTGTCATTCATAAGCCCGTCGCCGCGATGCCCGGACAGCACGGGAATAACTGATGGCGCGAAGGTGGCCATGACGCGGGGCAGTGAGTGAATATCGATAGCGCGCCGGCTGCGAAAGCCCAGCGCCGGGTGATTCGCCAGCGCCCAACTGGTCACGGTGATCAGCGGCACCATCGGCACGAACAGAATGCCGGCCGTGGCATTCATCACATCCCGCCATTCGCTGAGCCCGACAGACTCTGCGCCGTTGCCGGTAGCGGCCAGCAGGTTGATACGCTCTGCGGCATAGCGGTGGATTTGAGGAAAGTCAGCGATGCGCCATAGCCAGTACAGAAACCAGCAGCTCCAGCGAACGAAGTCAGCAAAATAGAGCCAGCACAGCACCGCCGTCAGGCATAAGGTGACCATCACCATGGCCGGCTCGTTGTTGCCGGCGGCGTTAGGGTTATAGGAATGCATGTGAGATGTTCCGGAAGTACAGGGAGCGCGGACGGCCCGCCAGACTGCAGATAAGAAAACACCGGCGCGTGGCCGGTGTCAGGAGAGAAGCGTCAGGATGTCAGAGTTGGTCAGACGGCCTGTGGAACCACTACGTTATGCTCGAACTGAACAAACTGGCTCTGGATATTTACGTGTAATGGCCAGGGTTCTTTCGGGAACGCCTCAGAGTAACTGTTGTGGCTCATCGCGCCGAGCGTACTAAAGAGCTCTTTGGCAACGATAGGATGAGCATTAATGCTCAGCACAGGCACTTCAGAGTTCTTAGTGTTCAGACGCAGCGTGCCACCTTCGAGCTCCCTGTCTGTCCAGTCGCGCATAGTGAGACCAATCACGTCTACAACGCCTTTTTTGACCATGTGAATGTACAGAATGTTGCCGCTTTTGGTATCGATACCCAGATACTTGCCACGCCCCGCATCCATCACCTGATGATGTTTTTGCGGACTAAAACGCTCAGGGCTGCTAAGCATCGTCACCATTTTTTTCAGTTTATTGCGTTGTGAAGCCTTGGCGTATCGGCGCAAGCCCAACGGAATAACGAGAGCAATCCAGACTAAAATGAAAAAACTAGCCATGCCGGGGTCATCATGACCACCAGGTTGCTTACCAAAATAAATTATCAGACTAGCCGCCGCGAAAAATAACAGGCACGGAAGAGCCAAAAAATAATATAGAAACTTTATAACAACCCAGAGACTTTCAGTCTTGGAATCATGACGTTGTATTTTTTTCATAGCATCCTCCTGCCGCAGCTTTTCTGTATAAATTATACTCTTACCTGTAATTAAGACCAGGAATATAATTATTTAACTCCATCTTTATCTGGACCTTCTGGATTGTGGACCTTCTGTAGACCAGGCACTCTGCGCGCACCGCCACCTGCAGCAGCAAACATCCCTTTGACGTCGTCAACTAATCCGCCCATGATCCCCGCCATACCTGCGCCGCCCAGGAATGTGATCACATAATCTGCAAGCGTTGCCTGAAGCCCAAAAACGCGCGTCACGCCAAATGTCGCAATGCGCGCGTAAATCAGAAGCCAGCCAATCAATTTCACCAGCCCCATTATCGAGTCAGCATTTGCATTGGCTAATGCGGAACCAAAAAGCAAGTTCAGTAATGTTCCTCCAGCCATTACAGCCACAGAAGCAAAGAAAAATCCTAGGACCATCAGTGAAGGGCGCAGCATCATATCGATAAGAAAGATATAGCCATAAGCACTACGGCTTCCCTTATCCTCCTCGGCGCCGAGGTGAGTCGCAGACCACATAGGCCCAGCCGCACAGCCCACCATGACGCTTACCAGCCAGTTAAATACACCTACCATCCAGTAAAGAAAAGGCACAGCAGGAAGGAACACGGCCAGAGAAAATCCTATTGCAAACAACAGCAACATAATGAAGTAAAAGGGCTGCGAGAGCTCCGTAAGAACGTCTTTTACAACTGCGCCGGGATTAATGAAAAGCAGACCGCCAATTTTACCTAATACTGAATTATCCGCTGTGGAGGCCGCCGCCAGTGTTAGTGTATAGGCTGCCAGAGCAGTTTCAGTGGCGCCCAACGTCCAGTCACCGATGGTCTGCATTTTAATCAGTGGATTAACTTGATGTGAGAAATCCGCATCTGTACCAAATTCGTTTGTTGCTATAGCGGTTGTGATTTTCTGCATCGGGCTTTTATAAAAGCTCACAAATACCGCATTTGGGTCTGTTGCGTTCAGCGCAGCACCGTCATCCTTAGCTGTCTGTGTCCCCAAAGGGGCCGTATAGGTACTGTTTTGCACCTGTGATCGGTAGGCGGCAAACACCTGGTGGTACAGGTCACCGGTACCTGTTTCACCATGCAGGCTGCTTCCTGACGTCACCGGGGCAGCGTTGGCCACCTCGTTCGTTTTACTATTGGCCGTCGCAAACGTGTTGTACCAGGCTCCCAGAGAAATCCAGCCATAGGTTTTTAGCTGCGTGGTCAGTTGGCTTTGCAGCGAGTCTTTGTAGTTCAGCTGATTCAGCGCGTTGTTCACCGTCGTTTCATACGCGGCTGCCGCGCGCTGAATAGTGGTTTCAGGATCGGTCAGGGTGCCCGAATCCTGGTCACGCTTGCTCAGATAGGCATCCACATAGGCCTGCGCGGCGGCATCCAGCGTAGACTGCATCGTATCCAGCGCCCCGCGCTCGGCCGTAGTAACACTTGCAGTGTTGACCGCGGAGCCGAAGAGGCTGTCTTTCACACCTGTTGACGGCTCCGGGATCCGGACACTACCGCACAGGGCGCTGCCGTTGCCGGTGGTGTAGTCACCATTTCCGCCTTTCGTTTCCATCAGCGCCGTTCGCGCCTGCCCGTCCTGATAGAGTGAGGAAAGCTCGCGATTGGTCGCGTACTTGCAGAGGTTCATCTCAAACACTGCGCGCGCGGCCGAGCGCGTTGAGGGGGCCGTAGGCTGGACAACCAGCGACATGCCGCTGCTTATCATGTCGGTCGCCTTATCGGTAAGCAGGTTCGCGCTGCCGATGCCCATAGTGGACGCCGCCCAGAGCATCACCAGCTGCGACAGGGACCATCCGGACGCAGTAGGAATGAGCGTGATGAAGCCGGCAAAGCTCATTACCGGGTGCAGCATGGAACGGCCTGCGCTGAACACCTTGCCGTCCTGGCCGCCCTTGAACAGGGTTTTCAGCGTCACGATTAAAAACCACGCCAGCGCCACCGCGCACAGCACGCCGTTCAGCAGGGCAAACAGCGAGCCAATAAGGGTGACCTGTCCTGGCTGAAACGGCGTGATCACCACGTCGCCGAATATCATCACCAGCGCCTGTCGGGACAAATCGCCGGTCTTACTGGCGGCATCGCTGATGGTCTGGTAGTCCACGCTATCGGCGAACGCCGGGCAGGACGCGACGCACAGCAGAGCCGCCGCCTGAATTTTTGTCAGTAGCTTCATGATTAACCTGTGGGTCAAAGACTGACCGGTAGGGGAAAGGTGTTGCCGGCAAAGCGGCGAAAGTCAGGGGCTCGTCAGCGCCCGCCAGGTAATGAGGCGCCGTCGCTCAGGATAAGGGTTACTGCCCGGAGAGTGCTGCGTCCGATATGGATTACTGCACGTAGCGCCAGACGGTTGCAGGCACGCGATCGAACAGCTTGCCGGCGGCCAGTTCCGCCTTACGGTGATCCCAGGCCTGCGTCATGGCGTACTGTTCAGAAGCATCAACGGTATAGCATAGGTGTTCATAGAGCTTATCCAGCGTCTCCAGAGAGTGAAGGCGGCGAAATTTATAAATCCAGTCTGTTCGGGTCATAAGAATTCCTTTCGTTAATGGCGTATTCCAGGCATCGGCTGCTGCTGAGGTGCGGTGCATTACTGTTAAATAAGGTAGCAGCTGTCCCCTTAATAAACGCTAACCTCACCCCCACAAAATTGCTGACAAAAACAGCGTGCTGACCACGGCTGTCAGCACGAGAAAGACCAGGATACGCCACTCCAGTGAGTAGGTGATCAGCATCAGGAGAGCGTTACGTCGCTCGGCCAGCTTCGTTCCTTCAGCCAGCTTGATAAGCTGGCTAAGTATCGGCTTACGCTTTTTGCTGCGCACAGGTATAGCCTCTCAGAGCAGGCCGCCGCTCAGCACCTGACGGCACCAGCGCACTTCCTGCAGGTAGGCCTGAAAACTGCCGTTCTCTGACGCCGAAACTCGCTTTTCCGTCAGCTGCCACAGGCGATAGCTTGTCGCCAGCGCCTGCACAAAGCCCGTGGCCGCAAGCAATACCAGTACGAGCATGACGCAGCCCACCCGCAGCCAGCCGGTACCGCTGATGCTGCTGCCTGCAGCCATCAGCATGAACATAAAGCCCAGCGCCGGCAGACCGGTGAGCCACATCAGCCCCCACCATATCCAGCGGCTGATGCGAAGATTACGCGTAAGTTTCGTGGGCGTAAGCCCGCTGTCCGCCACCGCCTGAGACCAGTCGGCGGGCTGATAATCCCCCGCGCCACGGCCCGCGGTCACCTCGCGGATGCGCTGCCACAGCCGCGACACGTTACGGCCGGCGTGACGGGTCATGCTGGACGCTTCCCATGCCGGCAAAAAGACGTTCAGCGCTATCCAGCCTGCGCGCTTAGCCGTGGCGGATGCTTTCTTTGATGCCCCTGCAGGGACATCGGATTCAGACGTATTCACTGGCGCCTCCTTCTTCGATCAGGACGGGTTCAACGAAAGAAAAGCTCACGTGGTGCAGCGCCCCGACAGCATTCAGCGCGGTGACCAGAAACCCGTAAACCGCCGCCAGCTCGGCGCTTTCCATACAGCGAAAATCCGGCGTCAGAAAGATAATCTGTCCTGATCGCTGCCGGAGCGTACTCAGATTTAGTCCCTGGGCGCCGGCGAACGTACTGGCCACGTGCGGATGGTGCCAGATGGCCATGCGGCTGCTTATGGCCTGTGCCGCGTCGCTTGCGCCGTCGCGCGTCAGCATGGCGCGCGCCGCCTGCAGGGACGGATCAAAGGGATACTTGCGGCTCCAGCGCGCAATCGCCTCCCACAGGTCATCAGCCCAGAGCTTACCGGCCAGCGCCGGCAGGTCACTGACGTGGCCGGTCTCGCTTGCGAAACGCAGCAGGCAGGTCATGATTTCGCGGGTCAGCTCGCTGAACTCCCCGGCTGGAAAGAGCGCGGCGGCAAGCGCCGGGGCGCCCGCGATGCTGACCTGATCAAGCGCGCTCAGCACGTTCCAGACGTCCCCTTCCTGCGCCTGCCCGGGCGCCAGCCGCCACGCCTGCCAGAGCCGTGACCAGCGGGGCGTATTCCAGAAGGTCTCCCAGAGTGCGCCGCAGGGATCCATCACAATCACCGGGCCCTCGCCCGCATCCAGCAGGGAAGCAAGCGCGCCGGCGTCCGGCGCAAAACTACCGCTCGTTATCATTTTTTTCTCCGGAAGGGTTACTGTGTGCTGACGCCCGCGCTCATCTGCGCGGAAAGCGCCTGCAGCTGCGGGCCGTATTCGGCTTTTGCCGCCAGCGCCAGCTGCTGGCCGCTGATAATATTGGCCTGTCGCAGCTCGTTTTTAATGCCCAGCGCCAGCCAGTTGGCCGCGGCCAGCTGACGGGCGACCTCGCGCGTCAGGTTGTCGCCGTCCATGCCCTGCAGGTCAGTGACCCACGCGGTGTTCGCATAGCGGCGCCCCACTTCAAACGATTCAAACTCGCGCTCGCTCATCGTGCCGGTCTGCTTCGCCTGGGCCGAGGCGGTCTGCTGAAAGTAGCTTTCCGCGGAAGGCGCCTGGCGAGCCTCGGTGAGCGCAGCCTGCGTGGCATCCTGCGGCTGACTGGCCGCAACCATGTCCAGCTGCGGCTGCATCGCCGCACTCTGCATCGCCTTGTACTGCGTCAGCAGGCCCTGATATTCCTGCCCGGTGGCGCTCTGAATTTCGCCCTTGCCCGGCGTGCGCCCCGCATCGAGCTTTGTCGAGTTGTTCACATAAGCCATAGCCGCGTCCGTCTGCGCCTGCGTAAAGGTCAGCTCCGGGGCCTTGCCCGCCTCGCCTGCGCCGTCATAGAGCGAACGCGCCTCGATGTCACCGCCCGGGAGCGATGAGACTCCCGGGCACAGCCCGGTGCCGCCGTAGAGTTTTGCCTCCTCGGCCGTACAGTAGGCCGAGTGGATCAGCGCGCTGCGATAGCTGCCCTGCCGGGGCGTGACCGGCAGGCTTGCCAGCGTTTCACGTACGGCCGCGCTCGATACGCCGCCGCCCCCGGCGAGCTTTGAGGCCGCCGCGCGGGTAGCCTGGCTGACCTGCGCCGCCGTGCCGGAGGCCGACTCGCTGCAGATACTGTCGGGCACGGTGTAGGACGCCCGCGCCTTTTCAAGCCGGTCCGCCTGCCGGTTGAAGTTCTCCGCCTCGCGCTGGGTGCGTGCGGCTTCTGTAATGGCCGTGGTGGTTTTGTCAGCGGACTGCACCACCGCCGTGCCGGTCTCGGTTTCGGCAGAAAGGATTTCGGCAAGCGTAACCTGCATTTTTTGCAGTGCCGGCATCACCTGCCTCTCAACCGGCACGCTGCTGACGACATCGACCGTGTAGGCCATGGCATTTGGCGCCATGGCGGCCAGCACGCAGGCAGCAATCAGCCGGCATCCTTTCGGGCGCCATATAAGTACGTTATTCATCAGTGAACTCCTGAAGGGTCAGAGGTCGTAGCCCTGTTTATCAATAAGCTCGTTTGCTAGCGTGCGAATAATGCTGTCCCCGCGGTCCTCGCCAGCTGTACGCCGGCGATGCTCAATAACCTTTTCGGCGCTGCCGTTCGGGAAGAACCGACCGAGGATGCGTCGCGCCGTGCCGGCGCCCACGTCTTTCTCAAGCATGCGGCGCAGCGACATATCTACCGGGGTGGTGCTGTGACCCCAGAGCTCCTCCGGCCCGACCGTGTTTTTCATAATGTGGGCGATGGTGCTGCCGCCCTTGATGCGAAAGATGCCGAGGAACGGCACGCCGCTGCCGTCGGCTGACGGGCCGCTGCCCATGCGCTCAAAGCGATCCAGCGTGGCGTCCGGCACCTTGAATCGCTCTTTGAGCAGTTCCCGGTCTTCCGGATCGATGCCGACCATGTACACGGAGTTGGCGGACTGGCGGAGCGCTTCGGGCATGTCACGGAAGTACTGCGAGGAGAGAACGGTGCGAACGCCAAACTTACGCTGTTCGCGGTCGTCGGTTTCCAGCATCGGAAAAATGTAGGGCACGCCCTTCGCGTTATGCAGCTCATCGTACTGCTTCGTTTTGACCTCCTGATCGAGCTGCTCCACGCGGGCGGCATGCAATGCGTGCCAGCGCTTGTCCAGGTTTGAGAAGAGCTCGTCCTGATACTGAGGCAGTACGAAGTCGCCGCCAGCGATGTGCCCGGCAAACAGGTACATCATGCCGGTCTGCAAATAGCCCGATTTCGACTTGTCACCGGCAACATACTGGATGTCGACAGTAATGACGCGCGCTTTCGGGCTGATCATGAAGCGCGTACGCCCGGCGAACATACGGTACTGTCCACAGGCGTCGCGCAGACAGCGGGCGATATATTCGAGCAGGGGCTCGCTGCTGCCGTCGCGCTGAACATTACCGTACATGCTCCGGTATTCCTCACTGAGCAGGCGAGGCGCCATATCAGCAAGCTCCGGCACTGCCTGAAACTGCGCGCGCTGCGCGGCTTCCGTGTGGCCCACGTCCTGTAGCAGGTCGCGCACCTCATACCAGGTGGCATTTTCCCGGTATTCCGGGTGTGCCTCCCAGATACCCGCCACATCCAGCGCCTCATCGACTTCCATCACTAGGCCCGGTTCATACTGACGCGGCTGCTCCCGGCAGGCCTTGAACGAATCGCTTACCAGACGGCGCAGAATGATGGGCGTATCACGGCCATTTGGCGGCTCGCCAGTGCCGGGCTCAATGCACAACGCCGTCAGCGCATTCTCGATGAACTGTGCCTCGTAGCTCAGCGGCATGCTGAGCCCCAGCTGAATGTCGAACAGATTGCGGCAGGACTTCGGGTCGTTGCGCAGGACAATACTCAGCACCTCGTCCTGACGGTCGGGCGGGAGCGCGCCCCGCAGTATCGAGACCATCCCCTGCGAGCTGAACCCTTTATCGATGCCGGCAAAAAATGGCAGCAACTGCTGCGCGGACATCGCCAGGATAATGGGCTGACGGTTGATAAAGACCGACTTACCGCCACCGGACTCACCGGCGACAATGTTGGTTTTCTTGGTCTGGTTTGAGGGCGCCAGCGCCACCGGCATCAGCTTGCCGTCGGGCGTCACGTACAACGCATTGCCCTCCTCGCTCCAGGGCGACGCCGGACGCGTGAGCGCCATCAGGTTCAACGCCTCGGACAGCGGCGGATACATCAGGCAGGGCCCGCTTGCAACCGACGACGCGGTGAGCGTAGCGACCCAGGCGCGGACAGGGTCGCCGAAGGTTTCAGTAACGCCGCAAATCCCCCAGGACCCCAGCGCCTGCTTCAGCAGCGTCAGGTTGCGCGTCACGACTTCGGGCGACTCGCCCCATGTCGCCGCAGTAATCGTCATGACGCACACCGGCTCATGCTGCTCGCGCGCGGCCAGCATCGAGATGGACTGGAAGATCGGCTTCAGGCCCGGTACCCACTCGGTAAAGCTCAGCACGCCGTGCTTGCCGCCCAGGCGACGCATGCCGCCCGGCATCAGATCCTGACGAATGCGAAACGGCACGCTGCGCGGGATAAGCTCGCGCAGTCGGGCAAAGCTCTGCGGCATTTGCGGTCCGAGGTTCACCGCCAGCGTGCCGTGCCAGACGCCTTTAATCTTCAGTAAGTTATTACGTATCTCCTCGACGCCCGCTCCCATAACCTGAAAATTCAGCCAGGGCGCCAGCAGATGCGTAACGTCTTTCCCCTGACGCACCCCGCGAGGCATGATGCGATCGTCCGGCAGGAGCGGCTGCCAGCTGGCCCCGGTCCCCGGATCGATTTGCGCGCGTAAGACGCGGCCCGCCTCGTGCGCATCGATGCGCCGGAGCAGTACGCCTTTGCCGCTGTCCCCGAGCGCGCGCTCAACCTGTGACAGAAAGGCATCGTGACGAATTTTAAGCCCGGGCAGCTCGGTCAGGAGAGGATTCTGCCCAAAGGCTGCCGGCGGGCTGGCCTTAACCAGCTCGCTCAGGCGCGCATTTTCATCGCGCAGTTCGTGCCCGGCGAGCACGCCGCGGCCGGTATAGCACACAAGCCAGGTGCGCTCGCGGTTCACCCAGGGGGCAAGCTTGGTCACCTGCTCATCAAGCAGATACGTCAGCTCCATCCCGGTGCGCTTCAGTGATTCATACTGCGGCTGCAGCAGCCGCCTGACTTCGGCTTTTCCGCCGTCCGGGTCGCATTCGTGAACCAGGCTGATTTTGTGCCCGGCCTGACGATAGTGGGCATTAAGCGACTCGCTCATCCGGTCAAGCCGTCCCAGCCATGAGTCGCCGTCGGGAGCAGGTAACGTTTCGTCTGACTCGCGATAGCTGCCGGAAACCTCATAGACCGTAAGGTAGTCGCCACTCTGGGTGACCATGATATAGGGTCCCTTCAGTTCCGGATGACGGATGCGATCGTCCTCAGTCAGTCGCACGACGGTCTGTAGATCGCAGTAGTCAGGCAGGTCGCGCGACACCGTAAAGCGTGTCACGGCAGTCACTATTTCTTCAGTCCAGCGGATGAGGCGGTTCGGCATACAGATCGCTCCGGGTATACGTATTCCATGCCGGGGTGCGCAGCGCGTTCTCCGCGGTGCGCCCGATCGGCAGCAGCAAGGTCAGGTCAGTAAAGACGTCAGCGGGCAGAACCAGCACGCAGCCTTCCAGCCGCTGCTGCAACTGTGCCCGCTTGTTTGGCGGAAGGCGGCTGAAAGCCGCGGCGAACTCGGGCACGCGGGAGGTTCCCCACATTCCCTCAACTTCGCGGGCGTGGCGGGCCAGCCAGTTCCACACCCGCCTGCCCTCCTTGCGTTCGGCCTTACTCTCGCTGTGCAGCCCGACAAGCGCGCGTCGCTGCAGATTAATAAGATCGGTAGCCGGCGCTTCGGGTAACCAGGCCAGGTGCCCGTGTGCAGCGGTCGGGCTGTCGAGGTTTAATGTCAGCCAGCAGAGGGTGCAGAGCGGCGCGGCGTCGGGCCCCTGCCACAGCCGCTGCGCGCGCGTGCTGCAGCAGCGACAGGGCTCACCGGCTGAGACGGCAACCGGCCGCGGGGGCGTATCCTCGCCGCTGACGTCAGGAACAAGCGGCAGCGGTAAGCCCGCTACAGGATGAATGCTCATGATGCGGTCCTATCCGGATGTAGAGAGAATGGGTGAGTAAGCCGCCCCGCCCAGGGGCGGCATTCCGTAATCAGCCAACGCTGACCGGCGTCATGTCCATCTGGGTCTGGCCACGCTTGATGATTTCCGGCACGCCAATAAGCAGCAGGCTACCTGCGAATGCCAGCAGAACCATCCAGGGTTTAATCTGCGGATTATTCTTCATCGACTTGAGGGCAAAAATACTGCCGATCACGCCACACACGCCTGCAAACGTCGCGATGTTGAGCGCGCTTTTTGTTCCCGACGTGGCGCCATTTGAGAGCGCGTTAAACATATCGGCAACGTCACCATCGGCAAAGGCCACAGGGGAGATGAACGCCATCCAGGCACAGAGCGCACGCAGGGTAAGGGCGCGCAGAGTTTCGGACAGCAGCAGGACGCGCGCGCAGGCCGCGCAGTAGATGCGAGTAATCATGGTATTTTCCTTAATAAAGAAAGGTGGCCGAATGGCCGGTTAAAGTGTCCGTAAGGACGGATGCTACAGAGCCTGCGTCAGTGCAGGCCCAGCGTTTTCTGGATGGCGTCAAGAAGATAAGGGGAACAAATCATCATGATGCCGATGACAAACTTTACGGTGCCGCTGTTCACGTCGTTCCCCGCCGTCAGGCCGGTATGGCCATCCTTTCTGGAACGACGCCACAACAACACCCCTGAATAGGCGAACCACACGCCGAACATGCGGATCAGGGTCAGCACGGCATTAGCCGCCACCGCCCCCTGTCCGAACGTACCCTGGTCGACGTAGCTGATAGCGTCAAAAGATACCTGCCAGCCCATCTGACGCGCGCCGGCGCCAATGAGCTGGTCAAGCCCCACGAGGCAGCCGCACAGCAGTACCCAGGCCACAACGGTGCCTCCGCTCGCGGTCTGTCCGGGCGCCTTGCGGGCAAGCCAGGACTGCCGGGCCAGAAAGCCGGCGGTACCTGCGACGCCGACGAATATGCCAAGCGTCAGCGCGAGGTTAATGCCGGCGCTGAGCAGCCCGGAGGCAAGGTTTGACAGCATGGTGATACCGTCAAGAGAACCGCCCATAACGCCTCCTTAGCGCAGCACGCCAGCACTGGTTGTCACGCTGCGATCCGCCACGTTCACGTCGCGCACAGTCAGCCCGCCGAGGCTGTCCCCGGACTGAACGGCATACGTGCGCCCCTGCCAGCTGATCCACGCCATTCCGTCCTGCAGGCTTTCCAGCCGCATGCCCGCGATCGCGGAGCGCGTCGTGCGTCTGGCGCCAGCGGCATGTCCGGCTGGTTCTGCGGCGGGTCGCGCCGCCAGTACGGTCAGCTGGTTCGCCAGCCGTCCATTTTCCTGAGTAATGCTGTCGATCTGCTGCTGAAGCGTGGCCAGTGCCCGGGTCTGGGCGCGCACCGTGTCCGACAGGCGCGTAATGGCCTCCCGGTTGGCCGCCTCAAAATCGCGCCCTTCCCGGATGAGCTTCACCACCTCTTCCGGCACGCTGCCGGCCGGGCCTGTACTGCCCAGCGTGCCGTCGGGGACGCTGAGTCCGCCCGTCTGCAGCGGCGCCGGTGCGGCTGGCGTGGGAACGGTAGCTGGCGCCTGCTGTACGGCGCTAAAGCCTGACGGCTGTCCGAAGGCCAGCTCTCCCGCGTCCGGCGCGGAGGAAGAAGGCCAGAACAGGTACCAGCCTGCCGCTGCAATCAGCAGCACACCACCAACGAGCCACGGCAGCGACTGTCCCAGCCAGAGCTTGCGGGTCAGCAGACTTTCTTTCTTTGGTGGTGGCGGGGCCGCCGGGATGACCGGTGTGCTTTCTGCCGGCTGCGGTTCAAATTCATTCACGGGCATCTCCTCTTTGCTCGGCGGCGCGGATGCGCGCCTGTGATTCCGCGCGCAGGTCGGCGGCTGTCGGGGTCGGGTTGTTGCTGTAAGCAGGCGACGTCACAGAGGTGCGGCTGACCGAGGCCGCGCCCTGCGGCGCTTCTGCATCGGTGCTGAACACCCCGCGCATAAACTGAATGGCCACCACCTCGCCGTTCTTCACCGTGACGGTGCGATCCGGCAGGCGGGCGGCGTCGTTCGTCAGCACCTGGCCCGCGCGTTGTGCTATTCCACCGGCAATCACGCCTGCCACCGCGGTAGGATCCGGCATACCCGGTCGTGAGGTCACGGTATTAAAGCCGTTGCTCAGCATCTGCGTATTAGACTGCGCGTAAAGCTGCCCCGCCTCACCCGCCCCGCCAAAGATGGACGGCAGCACGATGCGGCGGAAGTAGTGATGGTCGACGTCGGTCGCGATATTGGCTACGAGGGTATCGTCCTGAAGCGCGTAGGCGTCCACCTTATAGTTCTGCCCGTTAAAGGCCATGGTAGTGAAGTGAATGATGACGCCGTCCCCGGACAGCTTCGCCCCCTCCGGCGCCTGCAGCACCGCCCCCGCATACGGGCCCGTGGTGATACGCCCCAGCACCGGCGTGGTGCCGTTGTCGGAGTTCACGCCGGTATAAATCTCACCCGGCCCACGCCAGTAGGGCGCTACCACGACGGTCGGCGGAGGCGCATTCAGCGTCTCCTGCCGGCTGTGCGCAACGGCCTGCTGTACGGCGCTGCCCGGCTGTGAATCGCGCCAGTTAGCCCAGCCGCTCTCCTTTCCGCCCAGCAGCTGTGCCGTGGGCAGGTCGCCGGCTGAAGGCGGCGCCTGCATTTTCGCCAGCAGCCCGGCCAGCGCCTTCTGCCGGGCCTCATTCAGCGCCTTTTCCTGCTCCTGTGTGCGTCCACTGACCGGCGGGCGAGGCGTCTCACGCGGCGCCGTCACCGGCGCGGCCTTCGGCGTCTCTTTTGGTACGATGACATCCTGCTGCATCGCGATGCTGGCTATGAAGCTGCTGTTCGAGGCGGCAGCACTCTGCGCGCCCCGGGCGTTGTTTTCGCGCAGCAGCTCCCGATATTCCGGCTGCTCCTGCGCGCTCACCTGGGTGGTGCCGGCAACCCGATTCAGGTTCACGCGGGAGACCTCAGGCGGCGGCGCGGCAAAATAGCTCCAGAGCATGTAGCCACCCCCCACCATCACCACAATGCCGCCCGCTATCAGGCCCATCATCAGGCGGACGTGGCTGCCGCCTGTGTTCTGTTGATCGCTCATGATTACTCCAGGGCAATGCTGAGGGCTTCGGTGCGCCCGTCAACGGAGAAGGCCACGCGCGGCGTAACCGGCAGCTTCCACAGGTGGGTGCCGTCGGCTGACGAAAGCGTGGTATCGAACTCGTCGCGGATGTCCGCGCGCGAACGAATATAGAGATCATCCCCCTGCTGCCACACCACCGTGTCCGGTACGCTGCCCGTGGTTTTCAGACGCTTCGCGCCTGAAGGCGGTACGCCGTCCAGAAACGCCTGCAGCACGTCGTCGTGCAGTCCGATGCGTGAAGGCGACGGGGCGTCCGCCGCCGCGCCCGGACCGCGCCGGGGGATGCGCAGGTCAAGGCGCGCGTCCACTGTCCAGGTTTTCTTTGCGGTATCGGCCTCCCCACTCATGACGCTTATCTGCAGCGGGACCGGCAATCCCTCAAGGCCCACTGTAATCAGCGTGTTCACGAAGTCGCGCTTTGCCCTGATAACCATAAAAGACATCCCGGGGATCCACTGCACATCGATGTCCGAGGAGCCCGGGACCGGTTCTCCCAGGATTTTCCAGGGGGCGCCGGTGCTGTCAATAAAGCTCACCGTTGCTGGCCAGTTCACCGCGGTGCGCACCAGCGGGAGGCTCGCGCCAGGCTGCAGGCTTACCGTCTGCGCGCTGATACGCGGCACCGCCGTAATACCCGGCGTGGCCAGCGCCCGGTTCTGCTCGGTCTGCTGTGCGCGCAGCTGGCGAATTTCATCCGGCGTGAGCGGCGCGATTGTCGCCTGTGCCTGGTCATAGGCCACCGACGTGGGCGGCGGCAGCGCCTGGCCCGGCAGTGGCCCCGCGGCGGCCGCTGCAGCCGTACCGCCAGCGGACTGACCGGAGGAACTGCCGCTCACCGGCGCGGTGGTACGCCAGCCGCCCTCTGTCCCGGCAGCCGGTGTCGTGCCTGCGGTCGTTGTAGCGCCCGCGCTGCCGCACAGGGCCAGCCACAGCGCCAGCATGCGTAAGTTGCTCATAGCAATCCTTATCCTGCGTTGTTGGTGATGGTCTGAGTGACTTCTAGGCCGCGCGGCTTGAGGCGCGTGTCGGCCTGCTGAATGCGCAGCGTGAAGATATAGCGCAGCGGAGGGGTGCTGCTGTTCTGGCCCTGCAGGCGCAGCGTCACGGGATACTGGAACTCCCACGTGTAGCGGCCGCCGATGACGCCGCGGCGGGTGATGACGCCCGGCTCAACGGTATTGGTGAGGTTCATACGCTTGTCCCTGACCAGCGCCAGAATGTTGGAGCCTGTGGTCAGCGCCTGGTTGTAGCCGGCGAATCCCTCCTCCGAGAAGGCCGGAGAGACGGCCGTCATCTGATCGCGGTAATGCACGAAGTCCAGCGTAAAGGCCTTGCTGATGGTATCGGCGCCAAACTGCCGCACGTCGCTTTCGCTCCAGACTGGCTTGTCCGTCGGATAAACCGGGGTGATACGGCCGTTTTCCGTTGCGAAATAGTGCTGCGGCATATTCATAAGCGCCCAGGCCATCCCACCGATCGCGATGGCCTGAATCACATTGAGCGCAAGGCTCCATATCGAAACGTTCAGACAGGTGCGTGCGAATGCTGCGCCCAGCGACCGCTCGTGTTGCGCGCGCAATACGTGCTCATACTCCCCATCTAACTCCATTTCTCGGACTGGCCGGGTTGCGGCCGCCTGATCCGGCGGAGCGGCAGGCTGTGGGTTCTGCATGCGGTACTCCTTACATTCCGTAGGACTGCCACGGATCGATATTGTCCGGCAGGTTACTGTTAATTTTGTCCGTCAGCGCCCCGCAGACCTTCTCTGACGCCTGATTCATGATGTCCTGAAGGCTTGGGAGGTTCGGCAGGCTGATAGAGATATTGCGAATGCCTGAAAGGCAGTTCTGCAGCTGATCTGAGGTCTGGCTTTCGCGTGCAGACCAGGCGTCGCTCGCTTTTTTGGCGGCGTTATACCCTGCTTCACTACCGGCCTGCGCGGCGCTGCCGGCGCGGCAGTTCGCAGCCTGGGCGCCGAAGACGGTGCAGCAGAAAAAGACCGCTACAAGGGCGGTCACTGAACGTTTTTTCATGTGAGAACTCCGGAGGGATCGATTATTGTGCCGGCCGCGGCGGCGTAGCCGGTACTGCCTGTGGTGCTGCTGCCGGCTGCTCCTTTACCCAGCCAGATTCCGACTTGTAACGTTCGTCATAGCCCATGCGGGCGTGGAGCGCAGCAGGTAGTTCTGCCGGCGCATCGAGCTTCGCGATTCGCGGCTTATCATCACCGGTAAGCCGGACCACTACATGCTCGCGCGGCACGGGCTGGCCGTTGGACTTGTTAATGCCGTTGCCGCTGCCTATCGGCTGCGCCCCTTCAGCTGTCAGCAGGTTGATGACCATCCGCGGGGCCTCCGGGCTGTCCGGCAGGCTGACCAGGACGTGGTGGTATTCACCATTCTGTCGAACCACGCCCTGCAGGTAGTTCCCGTCGCCCTGCACCAGATGCAGGTCCAGCTGGCCATCGTTACCCCAGGCTGACATCACCGGAACGCCGGCGCGTTCGTCAGGTGCCGGTCGCGGTGCCGAAAGCGGATCGCCAGACTGGCTGCTACCCTGCCCGTCCGGTTTCAGCCAGTAAAGTTTGTCGGCAGGCACTGGCGGTGCCGGTACGTCCAGGCCGAGGCGGCTGACCAGCGTGTGTTGTATCTGCGTAAAGCGGTTAACGTCCACGGCTGAGAGAGGCACCATGTCGTCACGGCCAGTCAGCACGCGATCGCCGCCCTTCGGCGCCATCGACCACTGATTGCGGTGGGTACTGACCTGCTCATAATGCGTGACCTCACCCGCCTCGTTTTTCTTTGGCACATTAACGGTCACGTTCTGCTTGCCCAGCCACTGCAGGGTAACCATCTTGCCGGCCTTGAGGTTTGTTTCGCGCAGTAGCCCGGCGAGTTCCTTGCCCCAGAACGTCTGCGAGCCTTCTTTTGTACGCAGGGTAATAAAGGTGCTTTCGCTCTGGTCCGGTTCAAACCGGAACGGGGCCTGACCACAGGCGGTAACTTTCCCTGTGACTGGCTCGCGCGCCTTCTCCGCCGGGGTGTGTACCGCTGGAGAAGTTTTTGATTCCTCCTGCGCAGGCGCCGCCTGAGAGACAGGCTGCGGTGATGGCATGACAGGAACGGAAGGCGGCACGGGTACCTGTGGCTCCTGAGCCTGTGTAGCCGGTGTGACAGGAGGCGTCGGAGGCGTCTCAGCCGCTCGCGGGGGCTGCTGCTCGCCGCGTACGGTATCGGCCTGCGCAGCCGGGCTAACAGGCTGACCAGCTGCCCGGCGTGCCTCATCGAGCGCGACCTGCTGACTGGCATTCTTCATGCTGACCTGCAGGTTGTTGGTCACGATGAGGTTAATAGCAAAGGCCTTGAACTCATCGCTGCCAGTGAGCTCAATCTTACCGTAATACTGATGTGCGGCAGTCAGCAGCGCGGCGAGCACCTTCTCCTCGTGCGCACTGGCGCCTTCAGCCATTACCAGACGGTTGCCGCGATCGTGAAACGCTGGCTCGCCGTCAAGCTTATAGAGAACGCTTTTTCCGTCCGCCTGTTTCTCATGAGTGATGCGGCTCAGAAGCTTATCAGTGTCGGTGCGCTCGCGCTTTTCTGCTGCAGGCGCGTCTTCGTCTGAAGGAGCCATGCGCGGCGCGCCTACTAAAATGGCATTTTCCTCACCGAAGGCGGCCTGAAGCGGTGAAGGGGCGCTTTCCCGCCTTTTGTCCAGCTCGGCGCGGAGTTCCGCTTCCAGCGCTTCGCTCTCGCGGGATGGCCAGTCCGTTTTCTCCGTGTCATTGCCCATCGCCCACATTTCCGTCAGGCGGGTACGCTCATCAGCCAGCATGCCGAGCCGCCACGCCAGCGCATCGCTGTCGAGCGCAAGTGCCTCATCTTTGAGCGCGCGAAAACGTCCGGCGATGTCCCTGAATTCGGTACTGAAGTCATTTGCATCCACTTTCGGCGAGGAGTCAGCAGCCGGGACGTTGACGGCAGGCCCGTCAGAGGCCGTCGCTTCCAGCTGTTTTCCCGCCTTAATCAGACGATGCGTTTCGGTCATGCCGAGATTAAGCTCAGCTGCCACGCGAGCCAGGCTCAGGCCGGAGGCTGACAGCGCCATCGCTCGCGCCACGTTGTCTGCGCGCTCTGGCGCTGGCGTCGCATCCATCACAGCAGCTGGCGCGTAACCTGCCGCTGCGTCAGGGACGGATTCAGGGGCAGCGTCAGAGGCGAACTCGCTGATAACCGTGACGGGACCTGCTTCAGTGCTCACAGCTCCGCTGTCTGCCGATGCCCCGCCGCTTTCAGATGCCGGCGTGGAAGCCGGCGCAACAGGTGCCGCTGGGGTTTCTGTTGTCGCTTCCTCGTGCGCACGCAAAATGCGGTATACGCTGGTCTGGCCGATACCGAGCTCTTTGGCTATCTGCCCCGCTTTCATTCCCTGCGCACTCAGCGCCAGCACTTCCCCAGCCTTCGCCTGCGCGCTGCCCGCGTTCCGGGCTGCCTTCGCAGGGGTCTGCACAGCCTCAATTTCAGCTGCGTTCACCGGAGTCAGCACGGGTGCAGGCGCGGCAACCGATGCAGGATCAGATGCATCAGGTTCGGTAGCAGGCATGGCTGTCGTTTCGGTTTCAGATAGTGGTGCCGTAGCAGGCTCTTGTGCCGGCACGTTTTCCGACACGGGCAGTGTATCCTTAGGTGTGGCCATAAATGAATCCTTATAGTTAAGCCCCTCAAGGGCCCGGGCAATTTCAGGCAGCAGCGTCGCCTGCAGGCGCTCAGCGCCGCGCGACTGATGCAGATCGTTAAAATCGGTAAATCCGCGTTCGATTTCAGCGGCCGTCAGGTCCGGGAGCAGAACGGCGCCGCCGGTAGCCTCTGCGGCGCGATTCGCAGACAGCACGCCTTTATTTTTTTCCTTGGCGTGGTCAACGTCAGCCATAAACAGATGAGGACTGTCGGGGTAGCGCGCCTTCAGCACGGTCGCCACGGCTCCCATGTTGCCGGCATCAATAGTCATGACGACCGGGCGGCCCGTGACCATATGCAGGCTGCGCGCCGTGGCATAGCCTTCGGCATAGAGAATGGGCTCGCCGTTGGCGAGCTGACCTCCCTCCACGCGAAAGTGCCCGGATTTAGGAGCGTCTTCGAACAGGTATTTATCACCGGTCGGCGGAATGTACTGCAGCGTGCGAAAAGCGCCGTCAGCGTCGAAAAACGGCACAACCAGGGCACCATTGCGTGTCTGCCTGACGTCTTCGGCGACCGTAATCCCCTTGCGCATCAGATAAGCGTGGTCACGGTCAGCCACTGGCAGCCGTTCATACAACCTCTTCGCGCTGGCCGTCTGCCGCGCGTACAGCGCAGCCTGTTTACGGGCCGCATCGTCCTGCGACTGGCGCATGACCGCGCGGATATGAACACGTGCCACCGGATCAGTTTTCCCTGTGCTGCCGCTGGCCTTCCATTTCGTAATGTCCTGGTCATTGTCGGCGCGATGGTAGTTAATGAACCAGCCGCCTGGCTTCACACCGGTCAGGAAGCCCCGGTAAACCCCGTCACGGTTGCCTTTTTTCCCCTCCACAGCAGGCACCCTGTGTCGCCTGCCGTCCATGACCGGCAGACCGTCGAGCACCAGACCAGCGCTGGTCAGTGCATCCAGAAACTCCTCCTGCGGATCGCCGCCGCCGCTGCTGCGGATGCTGCGATCGGGCATCCATTTCTGCAGCCGGCTCAGGTCGGCGCCGGGCCGGGCATACCAGAGCTGTGCTGCTTCATCCCACGCAATCGCGGGCCCGCCGTCGGGATGAGCGCCGGCGTCAGCGCGCGCGGCGTTACGCTGGTCCCGCATGACGGCAAGCCAGACCGGGTAGTCTGCTGTTTTCATAAGGCCTCCAGTGCTGCTGTGTCAGGACGGCTACTCGCCGTCAGTGAACCGGCGGTACCACCACGGGCGGCCGCTCAGGCTTTTACCGCGCATATTCCGCGCCAGGCGGGTGAGAAGTTCGATGAGGCCCCAGCCAAACGCCTTGAGCAGCCGGAATACACCAATGATGCCGGTCACTATGTAAAGGGTGTTCATGCAGGGGAAGCGGAACCAGAAGAGATAAAGCAGGAAAATCCAGGCGGGGATACCGACGAAATCGAGCGGGCTGCCGGCGCGCCGCCAGAATCCCGGCGGATAGTCCGACCGGTTAAAATTACTCACGCGGTGCCCTCCTCAAACTCGCGGCGCTGGCGCGGTGACATCACCTCGGCCAGCTCGGATTCGGCAATGCGACCATCGATATAGAGCTGCCAGGCCTGGTCCACAATACGGCGCTTTTCCTGCCGGATGATGCTGTTAATGTGCGTACCCCACTGCGGCCACGGCATGCCAGCGAGCTTTTCACGCAGGTAATAATCAAAAATGATGTATTCACGGACCGCAATGCGTCGGCCGTCGGTGGTGCGCAGCAGCGTCTGTACTACGACGTACTGCAGTACGCCCAGCAGCGCCCAAGCCATGGCATCGCGGCTTTCGTACGGAAACTCATTGATGAGGCGCGGGAACACCTCTCCCGGAGAGTCGATGTGCGTGGTACCTAACAGAAGATGGCCGAGCTGCCCCGCAAGTATGCCGGCGCTAATGGTCTCAAGGTCGCGCATCTCTCCCACGCCCATGACCGACGGCGCACGCCTGAGATCCGCGCGGATGCCCGTTGCAAAGTCCGGAATGTCTTTTCCTATCTGCGACTGCAGCGGCGGTAGCACGTCGCCCGGTCGCCCCAGAATGAACTCAATCGGGTCTTCTTTGGTGGTGACCTTTCGATCGGGATACTTGTCCAGACAGTAGCGAAAGGTCGACGCCAGCGACGTGCTCTTGCCTGAGCCGGTAATACCGCCCCATAAGCCTATTCCTTTTGGCGGCAGGAGATTCTCAATCAGGTCTGGCTCCAGCCCCAGACTTTCCAGCGGCGGGATATCCGAAGGAATAACCCGCATCGTCCAGCCAATCGTGCTGTCCTGACGTCCTGCCGTGCCCTGCAACAGGTTCACGCGAAAGCGGATGCGCTCGCCGCGATTCAGACCCCAGCGACCGTTCATATCACCGTCAAGTTGCATGGCGCGATCTACGGACACGCCGCCGCGCACCTGCGGACGTAATTCCGGCGTAAACACCTCGTCCATAAGCTTGGCCATCGAGTCGTCCGCGACCACGAAGGGGCTTGCCTTGAGTAGTCGTCCGTAGCGGCCAATTACAAAGTTGTTATCGCCCTGCAGGTGAATGTCACTCACGCTATTGCGGGCGCACCACACCATGAAGCCGCGCAGCCTGTCGGCGTCAATCCCGCCGTCAAAGTCATACATATTAAGTTTTTCTGACATCAGCGCTTCTCCGTGTTGATGACCGGCTTCCACTTTGATTTGTCAGTGATGAAACCTGCCCGCGAGTCGAGGCGTCGCTCACGATCGCCAGTGGTGAGCTTGTTACTGTCACCCGCCACCGACTGCTGACGTTCGGTAACTACCGGCGCGGTGATGAGATTCTGACGGCGCAGCAACACGTACTGCAGCATGCCGTTATAGTCACGGGTCAGGCGGTTGACGTTGGCTTCCAGCGTCTCGTCTGCGCTCTGGCGCCCCTCCGCCCAGCCTTCGTTAACCGCCGCTTGCCAGATGTCGCGCTGCACGCCATTTTCCGGGATAAGGCCGCCTTCCGGTTCGTCCGGCGGGACGGTGCTGAGTCCGGCCATCAGCCAGCTGCGCCAGGTGGGCGGATTACTGACGAAGCGCTCTGGCTGAATGATTTCGTAGACGTGGCTCGCGGTCCGTATCTGGTCAGGAGTGACGTGCGCGACGTCGACCGCCTCGGTGATAACCGGCGGCAGCCAGCCGCGCGAGCTGATAAGGGGGCGAAAGTCATAGGTGGCATCGAGCTGCTTTGCACGCGCCTCAAGGTCACGACGCAGCTCCCACGCGCGCTGCGCCTTACCGCCGCGAAAGCCCGTTGTGCGGCCGCCCTCGGTCAGCATCTGCCGGCGATTGTCGGAAACATCAGACGTGTCGCGCTTCTGCGGCGATAGATAGGCTTCCGGTCCAGGCGGAGGAGCGCCGTCAGGTCCGGTCACGGGCACTGTCTTCGTGAAGTGAAATCCCGCGCAGCCCGCCAGCAGCGCGGGCAGCAGCAGGATGCAGAGTCGGGCTTTCATCGTCTGTTCCCCTCAGCATGACGGTACGGAACGGCCGGAACAGATGGCATGAACTGCAGCACCATCTGCCCGGGATACGTTGCGAGCGTTGCGCGCCAGCTGGTCTGCATCTGGATCATGCGCAGCACGTTTGCGTACGTGACGCCCTGCACCTCGATATCGACGGGCAACGGCAGGCGTACGCCGGTGTAGCTGAACGTCTGCCCACGGGCACGGGCCAGCGCACTAAGCAGCTCCACCGCGTCGCCGTTCCAGCTGAAAGTCACGCGATCGCTGTCGGCACGAATGGTCGCCACCGGCAGCGGCGTATCGGCAGCAAGGTCGCCATCCATCCAGAGCTGCGTCAGCTGCAGCGAGGTTTTTGGCGGCGTGTTCGGGTTTTTGGCAGATGGCGGGATACCTGCAGGCGGTTGCGGGGCCAGCTGGCAGCCACACAGCAGCAGCGCCGGCAGCGCGGTGATAAAGCGTTTTTTCATGTTGTCTCCGGGGAATGCCGGTCTTCAGAAGGGTGAGCAGGTGGCGCCGTTCAGCGGCTGGCCAGCCAGATGGAATAGACTTTTCGGGCATACAGCATGCGACGGGCCTGATTACCGTCTGCAAAGCCGGCGTTGTAGCTACCAAGGCACTGCCAGGTCAGGCCGCACACCTGCAGGTGTTGCGCCAGTATCCACGCGCCCGTCTGCACGTTAAGGCAGGGCTGCGTCAGAAGGTCACGTTCATCGTTGATGACGCCCATGGCTTTGAGCTTTGCCAGGTGCGTAGAGTTAATCTGCATCAGACCAAAGTCGCGGCTGGTAATGTTCCCCTGTCGATTACGGTTGTAACCGATCGCATGAGGATTCATGCCGCTTTCAACCTGCGCGATGGCGCGCAGCAGCTGCGGCGAGACGTGATATCGGGCTCCAGCCTCCTGGAAGCAGTAAGCCTGAGCAGAGGTAGACATACAAAATGCTGTTAACAGCAGCAGGGAGTACAAGAGGTGTTTAAAACTCATAGAGCAGTCTCCGGTACTGAAGAGCCGGGTCTGGGGCTATGGCAACAGGGAGAGTATTTTATTCAGAAGGCATTTCTTTCAGCGCGCTGTGCATCAGAATTCGCTCGTCTAGCGCCTTTTTACACTGGTCGTCAGGGCGTCCCTCACTTTCAGCCTTTTGCGCACAACTCAGGTGGCTGTAACTCGTGACGGCCAGCGAAAGCTTGTGCATGAGCGCCTCTGAACGGTCTGAAAGGCAGCTGAACCATGCCGCGCCGTATACTGATGAGGATTTATCCCCGGGAACGATCTTCCGCATCAGCGCATCGTTTTCGCCCGCGCACTGCGTTTTGAAAATGGACTGCGTCAGAGGCAGCACCGATTCATCATTCTTTTGCAGTGGTGAGAAGTTAAAGTCATAGCGCCAGCTCATGTAGCTAACCGCGCCTGCCCATCCGAGAAAAAATACACAGGCTGTCATGCCGGCCCGTTTAAATATCACTTTCTTCATTACTCAGTTTCCTGTCAGTTCGATGTAGCGTGCGTAAACTTTACGCGCGTAGCGCATGCGAAAAGGCTCGTTCGCATTTTTAAAACCGGCGTTATAGGCTCCAACTGACGTCCAGTTCACGCCGTTCTGAGCAATATTTTTTGCCAGGATCCAGGCGCCCACATGGATGTTCTGGCACGCATTGCCGAGCAGAACCTCCCGTGTTATGCCCATGGGTCGCAGCACCGGGAGCCAGGATGAATTGATTTGCATCATGCCGAGGTCTTCGCTGAGCACTCGCCCCCCTTTTTTATTAAGCCCAATCGCACCGGGATTCAGCCCGCTTTCGACTTCTGCGATGGCCTGCAACAGCCGCCAGTCAACGCTGAACCGGATACCAGCCTCGCGAAAGCAGCGAGCGGCCTCCGGCGGGGCTTTTGCCGCATGTGCCAGCCCGCCGGCGGCCAGCAGCAGGCAGATAATCACAGGGCGCCACATAGCGAGACCGCCACAAAAACCGGATAAAGCACGGTGATGAACGGCACGCCGCGTATAAAGCGGCCGGCAATGGCGGTCAGCAGCAGGCTCATGGCCAGACATGCACCTGACCAGGTCGGCGTCAGCCAGACTCCAATAGCAGGCAGTACGTACAGATCGCCCGAGGCCAGTGCGGGGGGCTGCGATCTCATCCAGGTGATGATGTTTAACAGCAGGGGCGGAAGTAACATCACTGCAGCGCCAGACAGAGGTTGCAGAACATCTGATAAACCCGGCAGGCGCGCGCTCAGCGCCAGCCAGGACAGCAAAAAAATGAGCAGATCGGGCACCCACTGTGTGACACAGTCAATGTAGGCCGCGCTGCCGAGAAGAAGCACGAACAGCGTGAGCGCAGGATCCTGCGTCAGCACCCAAGTCGGGAGCACACCGCCGCAGAGAAGGATGGCAGCCAGAAAAGGACGAATGGGCGCCGAAGCCGGGTAGGCCTGCGCTTCCGCAGCGGATTCGGCAGAAGCCAGTTTCGCGCCTTCATAAAATGCCGGCAGGTTAAAAGCGAGCATCGCGGAGAATATCAGTATCGCAGGGATAATCAGCGTCATGCTACCTCACATAAACCACGTAGCCAGCAGGTATAAAACCGGGACGGGGTAGTTGCCCTGATGGAGTATTAATGCCTGCCGCATCCGAGATCCCAAAATGCGCGCTGGTTTCGGTTTCCTGCATCAGTTGCGCATAAAAGCCCGGTGATGACGGGACAAAGACGTAGCCTGTGCCGCTGCTGATACGCAGCTGAATATTACTGTTCCGGGGTTGCCATCCTGGTAACACAATCCGGCCTGAAGCATCCCCATCTGCAGGCGTGCCTGACGCATAGAGGTCGTTAAATGCAGACACGTAGTTAAGGAACTGACCTACCTGCTGTTCCTGCGTGACGCGGGCCACGCCATCCCGACTGGTGTCGTTTACGCAGGACAGCAGAATGCTGACCGCCGCGAGTAATATGGCAGCAAAAAACAAAGAGGATTTCATTTAGTTACCTTTATGAAGGCTGAGCTGAGATTAATAAAAATCTCAAAAAGCAAAGAGGCAGCTTACGCCGCCTCTTTATAACTTCTATCTTAAGCACTTAAGAGAAGTCCATCTTGTGCTTTGGATTAATTTAAACCACTTACTTCTTCCTGAAAGAAAGGACTAATTTATAATATATTGGGAAGAAATATATCTTGAACCTTTTCCTCACTGGAAAGCCAGCCGAGAAAAAAAGCAAATTAGATTGAAGCCTTAATATATTTTTAAAATCAATATCAAAGTACTTATGCCTTATCAACAATATTTTCAACAAATCAAATGCTCGTTTGAAAGCTGGAAAAAACAACTCCTTCGCTTTCTTTTCATTATCAGATTGCTTAACAATAGACTTATACCCATCCATAACAGTCAAAAGGTCTAATGCATCTTTCTTCCTGAATGTTTGAGATATACCCTCTTTGTTAATACGATAATGTATTAAATTTTTGTTAATAGGTTTCACTGAGTTAGCAAGAAGATAAGCTTGAGGTACAAGAGCCATATCTTCGTAAAGCATACCGACAGGGAATCTCAACGCGCTCTTTTTGAACAGCTCAGCTTTGTATACCCGCGCCCAAGGAAACCATTGTGAATTTCTAAAGGCTGGCATTCTATCAGTTAGGTTGTGAAATGTTGTTTCTTCGTTAAAGCTTGTTATCTTGATTGTTCTGCCGCTAACAATTTGGGATTCAAAGTAGTTCGCATTGAATTCATACAAATCATACTCCGCACCATCAAGCTCGCTTGGGAAATAATCCCAAAAAGAAGCATCATAGCAATCATCCGAATCGATAAAGGTAATATACTCACCGTGACTCTCTTCAATCCCACGGTTCCTTGCAACTGATACGCCATTATTTAATTGCTGTATAATTTTGATAAGGCTGTCAGGATGCTCATCACATTTCAGTTTTATTTCCTTCAATGTGTCATCTGTTGAGCCATCGTCCACTATTATCAATTCGCATGTAGCGGGAAGAAAAGGAAGTATAGAGTCAAGGCATTTGCCAATATATTTATCAGCATTATAACAGGGTATGATTACACTCAACACAACTCTCATAAAAACTCACCCAAAGATCAAAATCAATTGAACACTTTAACTTCCTAATAGAACTCATTTTACCAGCGATAGGTGAATATTAAAACATTAAATTCAAGCGCTTTAAAAAAAACAAGCGCTTACTATCGCACACAATCACTAACCGATTTCTTTTTTCAGCTTAAAACTTTAGGTGATATATTTAAACCTGAGTCAAGTTAATTAGTTGCACAAATAGCATATGCTGTAATGCAAGAGTTATTATCAATTCCACCGCCAGTTAGGATTTGCCAAGACTTACCGTCGGCAGAAGGAGCATTGTTATCTGGTCCGTTCCAACCACTGCCACCCCATTTAGATAGAACATATCCACCTGACAGAAGCTGCTTTTCAGTTGGGCACGTGGCAGTAGACCAATGGTATTTACCACAAGCTGGAGCCCCATTGATTACGATAAAGTCTTTTAATTTATTCCCAGAAGGAGTCCATATTCCTGATTTACATGATAGCGCGCCTCCATTGCTGTCCCTGCTTATCGCCCCCCAAGTATCACAATAAGCACCCTCGACGTTAACTTGATTAAGTTTAATGATTCCGCCAAGTACCAGATCATGAGACCCACGTAGCGTCCCCTTAGCGAGCAGATCATTATTTGCTGTGACATTTCCGCCAGCGGTAATACTACTGTTAGCCGTAATGTTGCCGTTTGCCGCGATACTACTGTTAGAGGTGATGTTGCCGTTTGCGTTGATCGTGCCGTTAGACTGGATGCTCTGCGTTGCAGTTAGGCGCGCGGTGTTAACATCAGCGGAGGCATTCAGTGTCTGCGCAGCAATGGTTTTACCGTTGCTGATGTCGTTGCCACCCATGTTCAGCGTCGTGCCCATGGTATTGAGTTCGGGATGCCCCGCGACGCTATGGCGGTACAGATAATCGTTCACCAGCGCGCCATTGGAATAGAATCCGGCGATCACTACGCTTCCGTCGCCGGGATTATATCCACCGAATGCGGACAGGTTTTCCTGCCAACTGCCCAATGCCCCTTTAGCCACGCCGCTCTCAATGTATCCGCCCGCGGCGCCAATATGGTTTGCGAGCTTACGGGCATCACTCAGCGATAAAGCCGAACCGCCTGTTAGAAACGTCATGGTGTGAAACTTATTGGTCGATGGCTGAAATATCAACGTGCGATATGTAGCTGTATAGGCATTTGTAGGGGAGTAGCCGGCGGGCAGATAGCCAGATGAAATAAGCATAGGCACGGTCAGCGTGTAACCCGTCGTGGAGCTGCTATTTGCCGCAATAGTTGCCTGCTGATCTGCAATGTAGCGGTTTACAGCCTTTTGCACCGTATTAGCCTGACCGGCCGCCACGTTCATTCGATATTCATCCGCCGCCCATATGGTCAATGGTATCAGCAGCGTCACGATAATAACGGCCACTATTCCGTACGCCACCGTTGCATCGGTAATTTGCGCGATGCCGCGCTTCATCTTATTCACGGTTTAGTCCTCAAAGTTATAAGTGGTAGAGGAAAACTGATCCTGCAGGTTGAACTGACCGGCAGCGATTTTGGCCCGAATGGTGGCGGCGGTATTTATATTGCGCAGATTGAAACCGCTAATATCTACCTGACGCTGATTGTTTACTGGATTAACGCGCATTTTCTGGTGCGTCAGAACATAGAGCGTGCTGGCAATGTTCGCCTTTGCGGCCGGGCTGATCTCTTCACAAAACATCACGTAACGTTCGAGCGCCTCGGTCACTGACGATGCATGGATGGTTGAGATCACAAACATGCTCAGTGAGGCTTTAAGCACTTCGTGTGCCGTGGCGCCGTCGCGAATTTCACCCAGCAGGAACGCTGAAGCACCCATGCGATAAGATTTGCGCGTGGCGCTGGCGTAGCCCTCGCTTTCCATAACTTCCAGCTGGATGCAGCGCCCATTGCCGTGTCGGCCCTGTAAAAGAGTCTCTGCCGGATCCTCAATGGAAACGCCCAGGCTGCCTGTGACCGCGATGCGGTGCCGCAATATGGCAGCGGCGGTTGTGGTCTTGCCTGCTCCCATTTCACCGGCAATCAGTACCAGCCCAGTGGCACCGGGGAGTTCAATTGACTTACGCAACGGCGTGCTGAGCGGAATATCCTCAAAGGCGGGTATTGATGCCGGGGTCTGACGCAGCACCAGGTCCGTTCGTCCCAGCAGGTCCTGGGATACGGTGGCGCGGTAGAGTCGGCCACCATAGAAACAGGAAAACTCGTTGCGCCCTGTTTCCTTCTGTCGGCGTACGCAGAGCGCGCGCAACTGATCCACGTCAGAGGAAAGCGAATCCGGCACGGGTACCAGAAAGCGACTGGTGCCAACCAGCCCTTTAAGCTCGGCGTAGTCTTCGCCGAGGTAGAGGTCAATAAAATCAACCTCGCTGAGCGCAGTGGCAGTCATAGTCAGTCCGGATTAAGGCCGCCGGCTGGCGGCGGCGAAAGGTTAAGACTTGGTGGTAAACGTCAGGGTGTTGTCACCGTCCACGCACGCAGCGGCGGCGTTGGCTGCAGTCACCTCAGCAGTAAAGGAGGTATTGTTGATTTTGGTGGAGGCGAGGTCGGCAGTGCCGATACTGCGCGCCACTTTCACGCAATCGCGCTGCGGCAGGCCATTATCGGTAACGATAAAGCCTACGCCATTGCCTTTAACCGTTAAGAGTCCACCTGACTTGTTATAAATCTGGTTGTTGGTAATGGTGTAGCTTTTCGAAATGCTTCCCCCTTTAACCAGCGCCGGCACATAGTCATCGGTGCCGTAGCCGCTGGACGAGCGCAGGTTGCGCGTCTCGTTCATCACGGTCGTGACAAGCGTGACCTCGCTCGTGCTGTTAACGTAGAAATATCCCAGCGCGGCGGCAGCCACTACCAGGCTAATAACCACGATCATGATGCCGAGCGAACTGATAGAGTCAGTAATGTTCGCAATACCCTTCTTTAACTTCTTCATTTCATCACCTTTAGGAGACACAAGGACAGAAGCCGCGCAGCGACACGCCACACGGCAGTTTAATAATTACGGGATTGAGGAGTGAGCGGTGGCCCGTTCAGTTGAAGAAAAATGCCTTCTGGATCAGGCTGAACATGATGAGCATCAGCGAAGCAACTAACACGCCACACAGAAGCAGGCTGACGATGCGCATGCGATCGCCGGTGCGCTCGACGCTTCTTACCGTGTTTTCAAGCCAGGTATCGGCAAAGCGCTTTAGTGATCCCTCGCTGTTTTTGGTTTCAAACAGGCTCTGCAGCTTCACGATGGCGCGTTCGTCGGGGAACTCATACCCTGTAGCATCCAGCGCCTGGCCAAGGTTTTCCTCCCCTGAAGAAATCGCGTGCTCAAGCGCATCAAGCCGCTCGTACAGCCATGCCGACCGAGTAGATTCCTTCATACTGGCTATGGCTCGCTCCATCGGGATCCCCGCAGCGTCCATAGCGTTGACGTTCATGATGAACGCCGCGCCGTGAATACGTCGGTAAATGGACCAGGGCGGGAAGCGATCCAGGAAGAAGCGCAGCCGGCCGGTCAGTCTGGGCAATGACCATACAACCAGCGCGATTAGGCTACTAAACAGCAGCAGTAGTACCCACCACCAGTCTGAAAGCAGCAGATAAAAGTAGTAAACAGCTGTCTGCATGCCGTTCCATTGGCTGAGCGGGACCGCCTGAATTATTACCGGGACCAGCATCATGCAGAACAGTACGATGACAGTCACGCTCAGCAGCGTCAGGTATCCTGTTACTGAGACGGTTGCCCTGACCGTGCTGCTGATGCGCCCGGAGCCGCTGGCAATATCAATAGCATTGATAAACCCGTCTTCAGGCCGCCCGGCCAGATCGCATGACTCGATAATGCTGAGCTCTTGATCCGGTATCCATTCGCGTAGCGAATCTCCCAGCCCAAAACCGCTACCCAGATTTTCAGCGCACTCCGTCAGTATTTGCGCCACAGCATCGCCCGGGTTCTTTCCGCGCCGGCTGTAGTTGTCGATAAGCTTCTGGTAGGTTTCCTTAGCTGAGCGTCCATCCAGCAGGTACTGGCGGAAATCATCATAGATCTCGATGCGGTCCTGTGCGCTAAAGGTCGCCTGATAGATGGCGCGTGCAAGTCTGTTCACAGGTCATCCCCCGCTTTCAGCCGAGTATCCCGATCGAGGTTGATGATGCGGCGGTGCGTCCATACCGGATCCGTGACGCCGCTGTTAATCAGTCGCAGCAGGTTTTGACACAGCGTGACGCCGCCTCTGTTTATCCAGTCGAGGTAGGCCGCCATTTTGCCGCGTTCGCTGTAAAGCCGCATAAAACGGTTGTCCGTCTCAATGACCTCAAATATCCCGGTTCGCCCGTGGATACCCGAGTTCCCGCAGCTGCTGCAGCCCCCAGAATTACGCAGATATACACCCGCGGTATGCGCGTGAGTTTCCACCATGTCAACCATAACCGGGCTGACGCTGCCGCGCCCCTGGTGCCAGGGGATCTTGCACTTGTCGCAAAGCAACGGCACCAGCCGCAGGCCAACCAGCCCGGAAACAATGGTCGGGTCGAACAGCAGGTCCTCATCCACACCAAGGCGGCGCAAGCGCTGAGGAATATCCGGCGGCGAGTTAGTGTGGATCGTCAGCAGGACCCCGGCGCCGGTTTGTATGGCTTCGATCACGCCGTTCGCGGAATCAATATCACGGATTTCACCAACATACAGGCGGTCCGGATCCATACGCAGCAGGTTTTTAATGGCTAAGGCAAAGGTCTGCGACCCCAGCGGCGTCTGGAAAACGCCCTCAATAGGAGATTCAATGGGGTCTTCAACTGACAGGATGTTTTCGCCCGGATCTTCACGCGCCAGAAACTCAGCAGAAACCTGGCAGACCGTAGATTTACCATGACCGGTAGGGCCACTGTAGAAGACGCCGCCAGACCCGGTCAGTAACCGACGCAGCGTGGTTTCTTCCGCTGGGGTCAGCCCCAGCTGCTCGAAGTGCAAGCTCTGCTTGCGGCGGCTCACCAGGCGCAGCGCCACCGCCAGCCTGCCCTGCCCGCCCGGCCGACTGGCAAAGCGGATGGTGCTGAGACCGTAGCCGTTCACAAACTCTTCTCGCACGCGTGCGTCACAAGGCTCCGTAAAGCTCAGTGTGGTTTTGCTGTGCTCTTCGCACATCGAGTTATATAACGCGTTGACCAGACGAGTTCCCCACTCAGGCGACTCGGTCCTGACCGGACGCAGGTTGCCATCGATGCGATAAAGCACGCGGGTAAACTTGCTTTCAATACGGATATGAATATCAGAGCCGCGCTGCGAAGTTGCGTCAGCTATCAGGCTTAGGTTCAGGTTCTGAAAGGCGCTGGCTCCCTCTACGCTCTCACTGCTATCGCTGAACTGCTGCGAAATCTTTTCCAGCTCCTCGCGATCGCACCAGGTCACTCCTGGCTTAAGCCCCTGACTGCGCAGCTGCTCGCGTAGCTCAAAAAACTCCGTGTTCTGATCCAGCTCGCCCAGCACATACAGGCAGTGGTACTGCGTTTGCTCGTCCCGAATAAAGCGGATGCTTTCCCTCAGCGTAGCGGAGAAAGGCCGGCCGCCGGCTGGCGGCGTAAGTGGTAGCAGGGTGTGGGTTTTTTCACTCAGGTTCATGATGATGCCACCTCAGTTAAGGGTAAAAACGCGACCATCCAGGGCGCGTTTAACAACCACGCCGCGCATTGAGACGGAAACCACTGTATAGCCGCCATTCACGCTGTCGCCCGGGCGCACCTGCGTACTGCTGCCATCTGTAAAGCTCAGCGTTGCCACCGTCCCCGCCACCTTTTCAAGCGTCGGCAGCGTGCTGACCTGTGCCACAGGTGCAGAACTGGCCGCCGGCACCCCGGCACCTGAAACGGGAGGAGCCTGCACCGCCACGGTGTCAGCCTGACCTGCCGCCATTTTCGCCTTGTTATAGGCGGCCTGTGCGTCATAAAACACGCGGCCACTCTGCAGACGGTCAATATCACCGACAGTCCTGATGTCCGCTTCAGCATGTGCGAGGCCGCAGGCCATCAGCATCAGCGCTGCATATTTAACGTTTTCCATAGAGCGATCCTGAAATTTTGTAACGGACTGAACCGTCGGAGGTGTTAATGGCCACGGTGACCTGTGAGAGGCGGATGCCGGTAAAGTCGCCGCCGGCAAAAATGTCGCGAGGCGGGACGTCGGTTTCTGCAGAGAACTGATATTCCTGCCAGTCCTGCAGCGGGAGGTCTTCTCCCTCACTGTTCTGCTTCACGTCTTTTATCGCCACCGCCGAAACAGCCAGGTCAACGTTCAGCGACTGGAAACGGGAGATAAACAGCATCAGCCTTTCATCGGCAGGCACCATCGGGTCATCCCCTTCCGGCTTCTGCGTCTGCGCCAGAGAAAATGACGCATGGTTGGTGTCGGCGAAGCTGAACAGCGGCGTGACGCCAAACAGCTTTTTCACCGCGGCAACATAGTCAGCCGTGGTAGCGGCCGAGTTGGTTCGACGTATGGACTGCACACTGACGTCGCCCTGCGAACAAACCACAGTGACGGTCATCCAGCCCGCAATAGAGAGCGGTATGCGATCAAGCATTTGCTGGCACTGTCCGACAAACGATCCGACAGAGGGCTGCTCAACCCACGGGTGACGAAAGGCTGCCAGCGCGGCCTTATACCGGGCCTGCTTATTCAGTTCAGCCTGACGAGCCATCTCACGCTGCAGAACCGCGCGAGCAGCGGCTTCCCGCTCGCTCTCCACGTGATGCCAGTACACAAGCCCCGCCAGTGCAACGACCGTAACCGTTGCGACGGCCATCAGCTGCCCGCGCGTCATGCCCCAGGTGAGGGGACGAAGCCGGAAATCTTTGCTGAGGTGCTTCGGAGCCAGCACGGCATCCAGGTCAAGCGGTGCTGTCACACCGGCTACAGCTGGATCGCCGTACACCGGCACCTCCAGTGTGCCCTTACTCCCGCGCAGCTCGCCGCGCAGATCAATAAGTGTCTGTCGCAGCAGATCGGACGAATAGACCTTATCGGACCACGGGTGAATGCCTCCGCGCTCTGTCTTGCCGATTAACGTGTACTGCACCGTTCCGTCTGGGCCTTCGCCCAGCGACACCACAGCAATGCAGCACCCTTCGAGCAGCGTCGCCAGTGCCACAGTCAGAGAATACGTGCCACGCAGACGAAGCCGCGTTTTAGGCGCGAATCCAGCCTGAATGCTGTCACTGCGCCGTACAGCCACGAGGTCCAGCCCGCGCTCCTTTCCGACTCGACGTATCTCTTTCATGGGATTACGTTGCGCACGGATCGTCTGCCAGGTGAGCCCGACCACAAAGCGGCGCTGATTGATCGTCAGCACGCGAATATCGCCGAGGTCCTGTACGGGCGCCGGCGGCTTCCTCATTCTCTTCATGGCGACTACCTGATATAGGGCGTGACGGTAATAACGAAGGACTGGCGGGTTTGGTCGCCTGACCGCTGACCGCCGGTGATCTGGTTGTCAGGCGAGAGCTGGCCCTGCCGGTTAGAGGTGGCCACGTTCTGCTCTAACCCGCTGATTACGACAGTCTGCCCGGGTTTCAGCCAGACGCGCTGCGGAACCGAACGGGAGTCAACTTCTGGGGCCTCCAGTCTCTCAGTGTCTGAGGTGATTTGACGCAGCTGAATAAGGCTGGAGATGTTCAGGAACATGTTCAGCATCATGCGGTCGCCGCCGTCCAGGATTTTTGGAAAGATAGTGATGTTGGTCCCGGTAGTCACGGAGCCGGGCGTCAGCGTCTGCGACGGCAGCGTGGTGCTGCCCGTTGAGTACACAGTTGTGGCCACGCTTTTGAGATAGGCAATCTGACGCCCTACAACCACCGAGGCTGAGGCCATATTCGTAGTCATCAGCGGAATAGTGCGCACGTCAGCCACCTTCGCCTGTTTTGACAGAGCGTCAAACAGGAACGAAGACCCGGCAAACTGCCGCGCCGCGCCGGTGGCCGTATCCAGTACAGAAAAGCTCAACGAGCCCGCGTCGGCTACTGTGCCTGCCGGGCCAGCAAGGTTAATGCCGTACTTGCTGGCCAGCGTTTTATAGATGACGTTCCAGTCAATCCCGATCGCATCGCTGGTTTCTGAATTGACGGTGTAAATCACTACCTTGAGGTTGACCTGTCGGCTCAGCGCCTTGTTTTCAGAGGTCAGATATTCCCCGACGCGGCGAACCACCTCCGGTACGTCAGTAATAACCACTGTGCCAGTCGTCTTGTTCATATCCAGGCGCCCTACGCCAGGCGTCAGCATGCTTTCGGCCGTGGACTTCAGGTCGTCATACAGGTTATTGCCCATGATGGTGTCTGACTTCAGGCTGGTCCCGCTTTCGCCTGATACGCCGCCGCCGGAACTGGAGCCTGAACTACCTGAGCCCGTGCCGCCGTCAGAGCTGCTGCTGTTAGACACACCGCTCACCACCGAGCCAGTCAGCGCATATTTGGCGTCAGAAGGCTCAATATCAAAGCGGGCCGTCTGCAGGTAAAAGAACGTCACCATTCCGTCCTCATACTTCCATGAAATTCCTAACCGCGCAGTCACGATGTCAAGCAGGCCGCCAAGGTTGCCTGTATACGTCACGCCAGAAAACGTGCGCGAGGTACCTTGTGCAGGAGCTGTGCTGCTGGCCGTGCTCCCGGTGCCGAACGAGTCCAGAGGACGCATATCACCCGCGGCAGAGAGTGCCGGTGAGGGCACACTGGCCAGCCGCTGAGTCGGAGAGCCGCTTTCGGCCCCGCGTCCACCCAGCATTGCCGCCGCATCAGGTGTTACGCGCGTGCGGATGTGGCAGACGGTCGCAATGTCCTGACTGAACTGCCAGATGTCCTGAGGGGTTTTGGCACGGTAAGGCATGTTGCAGTTCACCACCTCCCGCGGGGCGTCGTATTTTGCGGTCGGCAGCGGTACGGGGCTCACATACTGGCTGTTCTGAAACTGCACTACCGGACGGTTTTCGGCGGCCTGCCGGATGAGCGCAGACGCCTCATCAGCGGTGTTACCCGCAGATCGCTGAACGTCATTAATGCGCTCCAGGGCGCAGCCCTGCAGCAACGTGCTGCAGATGAGCACAGCGAGCGTGGATTTTTTTAACATAGTTATTCCTGTGGCGAAGACGAAGAAGGAGCGTTAGGAGGGACGTCACTGATGACGACAAGGCACTGTTGTCGGTAGCCGCTCACAAACAGCGGCACCTGCGCGCGATGCCAGAGGTTAAACAGCTGCGCTGTCGCATCCTCAAAGTTCGCGGCATGGAACGTCAGCGCGTAATCGATCGGGTAGTTGGTACCCGTATCCCAGCGGACCGTCCACTTCGGCTTGTCTGACGAGCAGGTTTCCTGAGACGTCCACAATTCATAACCCTGGCGGAGCGTTGTTCCCCGCTCCATCTTCCAGATACGCATCGCAGGCAAGGGCTGAACCGTAACTTCCGCCGGGGTGCTGGCCTGGCTGAGCGCAATAGGCAATGATTTATCGCTGCGGAACGGGTTGCGCCCGCTTGCTGGCGCTGGCGCGGTTTTCACCGCACCTGAAGACGCATTTTTAATGGGCGCATCTGCCGTTAGCGGCGGTGAAACAGCTGTACCTGCAGCATGCGTCGCCTGCGCACGCTGAGCGGGTTCAACCGTCACCGTATGGGCCTTTTCGCTTACTGTGGCTTTCAGGCCGCGCATCGTCAGCATTTTGTCAGCGACATACTGCCAGCGATCGTTGCCCGTCCACTGCCACAGCTCTGGTGCATCGGCAGGTACAGCCTTATCAAAAACAATGGTCTGCCCGGGCGGCACGATTTTACGCAGCGCGGCGCGAAGAGTGGGAGCTGCACCGCCCTGCCTTATAAACCCGTCTCCGGGCCCCGCGCCGGCCAGCGCGGATTGCGCGGACCGGAAAGTAGACTTCGCTACCTGCGCAGCGGCGGCAGGCTTTGTCAGAAGTGCTGTTGCATTTACAGTTGTTTTAGGCGGGCCGGGGCGCTGAGCAGAGGGCCCACTCTGATGAATACGGTACTGCATGGCGCTGATGTCGGCTGCGCTGCGTGAAAGCATACTATCCACGACGCTGCCCGACGGCGGCCCGGTGATAACCGCAGGCTGCGCGCAGCCGGTCAGCAGCAGGACCGGTATCAGCCCTGCCCGTTCGGTAAATGACATAGAGATAACTCCGGATAACTCAGGGCTGACACCGTCTCTGCGGCGGCCTGAGCCGGGCCGGCAAAAACCGTGCGGGGAGGCAGACGATCCTGCCAATCTGAATGGGTGTTGGGCGCCGGGTGCCTCCCGGTGCGCTGGTTGTGCTGACAAAAACCGGCGCGGCGTGTTTAGACTCTCAGCATCGCTGTGAAGGTTGTCAGTTTTGCCGCGTGCGCTGGCCGCAGGTTCGCCACAACAGAAAGCACACTGATCCCTGCCAGGCAGTGTGCTTTCTGTTATCGCGTGAAATTGTTCAAGAAGACCTCCCGGCCTTAGCCGGGAGAGGCGTCAGAAAGAGGCGTTGCGATACGCTGTAGCAGCGCCGTGATAATGGCTGCCTGAACTTCGTGGCTGATATTTTTCAAACCAGAACACCACTGGCGATGCAGTCTCACTAACCAGACCGAAACGCAGCGCAGTGCGAAAGTTAACACTGTGTCGCTGTGCCCGTTCGACCTGCTCGGCCAGCATTGCCCTGAAAGCTTCAGGCGATGCATTGCTTTTAGCTGTACGACATTCAGTGCAAATACCAGCAATTCCTCCGCTGAAATATTCTTCACCAATCATCTCTGCATGCCATCCCCGATCTGGCAGCTTGCTTCCGCAGAAAGCGCAGCAACCGCCGAACTGCATGCGCAGCTCTTCACGTTTATTTTTTGTTAGCTTCATGGTTCATCCCGAATCAAACCCGCTTCCGGCGGGGTATAAATTTTAATGAGAGTTAATCCGGGCTGACCCACTCACAATGGAGTGGGCCCGCACAGATTGCTCTATGTCACTTAGCGTTATGAGGATTGAAACCGTCAGGGATGCCCGTTCACGACTGCACAAGCGTGCAGGGCTAATCTTCTCCAGAGGCAGGTTGAGCCCGACGGAACGCCCCGGGGCCTGCATGAATACATCGAATTTGTACGTAGGGGTATAACGGTAACGCACCTCAATTCCGACTTTGCGCTGTCCCGGCCAGTGTAAGGAGCGGATTGCTCAATACACTGCCCCACCTCCCGGCGGATTCCCCTGATGTATGGCAGGCCATGACATAGCCTCCGGACATCTTCCGCGCATCAGCAAAGCATGCCGGCAAGAGAGGACCTTGAGATCAGGGTTAAACGGGCACGTTGTTAAAGAGCAGGCGGCCCAAAAAAGCATGGGGGTGCCCTGCGCAGGTGCGCATAATTGACAAAATATTTGAGCCGGCTTTAAAAGCCGGCAGGAATTGCTAATTAACTTTTGCCGCTGTCATCGGCAGAAAAACGTTGCCCTGGTGTGGCGAGAGAATCATAAAGTTTCAGATGATCTTCGAGACGAAACAGGGCTTCGGTAGTTTTGGCTCGACCTGACCTCTTAGCAGAGGCTGTCAGTAGATCATTCAGGTCAGGCGGCATATATAGCATCATGGCGATGCCTTTCGGTGGTTTGGTTGCCGCCATATATACTCCGTATACGTATCTTGTAAGAATTAAGTAAGTGGTGCTTATTAGATAAGATTGGTCCTAAAATTTAAACTATCCAAAAAGATACTGGATATACATCCAGTATCATGAGAGGTGTGACATAGCTAGTAATTACGTTTAAAAACAAACATTTGACACGTAAGAAGGCACAAATATTTTTTTTGCGCCTTTTTTAAAAAAACCTTACGTAATCTTATCTGTCCTTAACTAACACAAATCCAGAATAAACCGTCTTGTAATTATCATCCTCAACAGGATCACAGTTCCGACGCCCATTGCAGCCATGGCTTCAGCAATAAGCAGTTCAAGCTGAGCAATAGTGAATCGCCCTTTCGCTGCCATTTCCGAAGCAGGAAAACCCACTGAGTACAAAATGGCTCCCAGCATCTGGTTTTTGTTGAGTTCAGGAAAAAAGGGCTTAAGCGCGATCAGTGTTTCGGAACGCAGGGAAGAAAAAACTTCATCGCAGTTAATACTGTATTTCATGCAGACCTGCCGGAAAGTGAAACCAGCCCAAAACACAGTTTTGAGCTCCGGCAGAGAATTAACGTTGAAATACTTCTGTACCGACTCAAGGGATTTCTTAACAGTGACTGGTGCTGTGTTGAGCAGGCTCGAAATATCCTGATGATTTGCGCCCATAGAATAGAAGCAAACATTTGTAGCTTGCTTAGGCGTTAGTGCAGGAAAAGACTTGCACAAATGTGCATATACAATAGGATCCACGGCAGCCATGGCAGCCTCCTAGCAAGGTTGTTATGGTTAGCTGGTTGTACAGGGGTCCAGCCTGTGCAATCAGCGACTAAGCACTTCGATTTGAGTTATGTCTTTCTTTTTGCTCTCCTCATGGTCGTGGTAAATCTCTGTTAACAGGACGCAGGTTCTCATCGTCCCTGTTCTGTGGTTCAGCCTGTTTAAGCTCGGGTTGCACGTCGCGATTTAGCAAGCTCTCTTCAGTCGCGCGTACGCTGGCCATCAGTTTGGGATCGCTGACTTTAAAGGTGTGTTCGTCACGTTTAGTGATGTTACGAACAACGCCGGAATAAAGTACGCGGTTGATAGCGGTCGGCTCCCCGGTTAGCACTGTCTTGTCACCACTGCGCCATGCAGTCAGCTCAGCAGCCAGGTCGTTGTTATAACGATCAGCTTTGCTGTCAGGTGCAGCATAAATCTCAACCCTGTCACCGAAGTCATTAACTGCAGGTTTACCATCAAGCAGGTAGCTGACGGTGCCGTCACGAAGAAGGTGCGTCTCATGCTCGCTGGATTTAAAGGTCGTGACATCTTCACCCGGACCAAAATGGATAATGGCATTCGGTTCCGGCCATGCATTTTTATGCTGACGGGCGTTACGCTTCTCCCTGTAGGCCCAGCCGCGCATCTGGCTGATGGCTGCAACGTCACCCTGCAGCGCTTCACGTTCAACCCATGACGTCCAGCTGAGCGGACGGCCGGCGCCACTGTCTTTGAGTAGCTGTCTTTCTTCACGCAGCTGCAGGCGCAATTCTGCCATAGCCTTCATCTTCTCAAACTCGGCAACTCGGTACATCAGCTTGCGCATCAGCGGATCGCGGACGCTCTCACGAACGCGCGCTTTGGCCATCACGCAGTGCGAAGCAATCTGCCGGAATCGTTCACCGGCGCGCAGGTCTGGTTTCTCCCAGCCAGCGCGGTAAGCGTCATAGCGAGCACGAAGAATGTCGCGCGCGATCGCACGGGCTTCACGGCGCTCGCGTCGCGCTTCCTGATCGCGTACGTGCAGCTGCGGCATGTAGCTGATGTCCATCCCGAGCATCCCGTCTTCCGGTCGGTCTGGATTGTAAACCGGCGGCGCAGGCTGATACTCCCCACACCGACGAGTCATCTCAGGCAGACTGATGGCCGGATGCACGTCTGAGGCTTTAACGCTTACGCCCTCAGGATTGAAGAGATCGTAAATCGCCAGGCCGCCACTCTGTTCGCGCACGCCGAGGCCCTTCGTGTATAGCATATTGTGGAGCATGTCCCAGCTGAGGTTATCCTGCTCCACAACGGCTGTGATCTTCTCACGTGTCTCGCGAACGGCATAGCCGTGCAGGCTTTCCTTGTCCGAGAAAATTTCTCGCTTAGCCGCACCCTGTGGCGCAGAAGGCATGTCCCGCTTAGTGCGATGAAGATCGCCATAGTCGTCCATATGCCAGCTGCCATTATCGACTTTAAAGCCCAGCTCACGCTCAAGTACGCGGCAGCACTTTTGCAGCGTATCGGCATCGTTCCACATATTCTGCGCGCGGAAGGTTATCGGATGAACACGATTGGCTGACACGTGGCAATGCACGTTGTCTGTGTCGCGGTGAATGGCAGCCACATACTGATGATCTTCCATACCCAGCTGCTTCATGCTGTAGCGAACAGAGCTGAAAATTGCGTCTGGTGACGGCTCTTCATCACTCTGCCACGAGAGGATAAAGTGATAGACAGCATCCTTACAGCGGCGGTTCTGCATCGCCGTCATGTTCATTTCTGACGCTGCAGATTCAAGTGACCAGCAGTTGGTTTCGCACAGCACTTCACCGGAAAGCACGCGTTGAATGCCCTCAGGTGAAATGCTGATAATTTTTGATGCAGGTGAGGATTTTTTGCGACCAACGTAGTCAACGAGCTGGCCAAAACCGGGCGTTGATACGTACTCAGTGGCAGGCGTATGCGCGTCAGCAGGAGGCGCTAAAGATTCAGAGTTTTTATTTTCATCACGCGTGCTCACATAGCTGACCAGCTTCCTGAAGCTGGTCTTTTTATCGCGGCGCTTTGGCGGAATGATGACATTCATCAGTCTGTAATTTCCTTTGCATCAACTGGCGTCATATCAAGTGCATTAAGTGCTCTTGCAATCTCAACAAGCACATCAGAGAACTGGCGACTCAGCTCTGTTGTAATGCCTTCCTGCATCTGTGTATAAAGATGCTTCTGTAGACCGCCGAGACGCTTAATCTCATTCATCATTCGGATGTCAGTTCGGACCTGAATGCGACGGTTGAGCGCGGTACGCCTGAGATACTCAGAAGTCGTCAGACCGGCAACGATTGCTTTATTGCTGATGGCTTCATATTCATCTTCAGAACACCGGAATTTTATCCATCGGTCCTTCTGACCAGCCTTAATTTTCGACATAACTCAACCTTAACTCGGGTCCGGGGTGTCGGGGCGAAGCCCTGACCAGGCGTTTTGGGAATCACAACCAGCGTGCTGGTTGTGGTCACAAAACATTTCCTGTCCGATGTTTTACATACATGTTCTTATTTTGCCACTTAGCTGTTCAGAAGTAAACCGGCGTCATGTGGAGTGGCGGGGTGGAAATTTATCTAGAAAACCAGCAGAATCATGGCTTTCCCAATTAGAAGGATATTTATAAATGGCAGCACGTAATGTTTTCACACAGCAGGAACTTGACGAGGCCCGCAGCAAACTGGAACAACTACCAGATTTGACACCGCAGCGCATTACCAGAGCGGCTGCACTGGAAAACCTGAAGGAAACTATTTTGATGCTGGCGAAAGAGAAAGGTTACACCGCTGCTGATATCAAATCTGCGTTAGATGCTATGGAGTTTAAGTTCAGCGAAAAAGCCATTGCAGCGGTAATTAATGAAGACAGTGGAAGTAAGAAAAGCCGTCCTCGCAAATCTGGATCGGCACAATCCAGGAATCAGAATGGCGATAGCCAGAAGGTCTGATAAAAATCAGGCGGCTCAGGAACTCTCCTGCTTGCCGCCCGTATTTTATCACCAGTCGTGTACAGAGAACCCTGTCAGTACTTCAGCGTCTTGGTCAAAATGGATCAGTGAAACGCGCATTTTCTCAGCCAGTATCGTGAGGATGTTACAGAACTCTTCTGAAAGGCCTTGCGACTTAAGCCATGTTATTGAATCAGGGCGAGCTGTCAGACGTAAAAGGTAGCCGCCTGAAGTTTGATGAATCCATGTCCACGAATTATCCAGGCCATCGATATGATCGCAAAGCGACAGTAAAAACTCAGCATCCATGTATCGCATATGACGGGTACTCAGCATCACGCAGCGATAGATTTCTGGCTCATGGGTAACGCTCATTGCAATTTCTGTTGTATCCATATTTGAAACCGCCCCGCAGGGCGGCCCTCCTTATCAGGTGTTAATTTCTTCTGAAACGGTGGTCATGAACTGCTGCCACAGGTGAAACGGCATTGCAGGTACGCGCGCGCGAGCAGCGCGTTTAAACGCATTTACAAACGCTCTTGCCTGTGCGACGATTTGCGGGTCAAATTTCATATTGAGTCCTCACTCATGTTGTTTGATGATCGCCGGAGAACTGCAATTCTCCGGCGTTGTAACGGGCGGATTTATTCCGCCCTGTTGCTCTCTCTCATCACCTCCTTAGCGCCCTGTAGTGCGCATCTCATTCCACAAAACTCATGCTGTGTTGCCCTTCATACCGGGCAGCAGACACATCAGATTTAACGATGGTCACATCAGGCTCAGATTCAAAAAACCACTTCCTCTGACGCGGGTTTGCTTTTTCCCGTCCTGACCTTCGCGGCAAGGGCAAAGGAGCAACGGCAGCCGACCGGACACATGGGCGTCACCGGAGGCCGCAGCGCAAGCGAGCCGGTTTTTGGCGAGTGCGAACGGGCGAGGAACGGCGAAGCGTACCCATGAGGGAGGGCGGATGACGGTGCTACGACCAGCCCTCCGCGCAGGGCATGACGGGAAAGGGGCGGCGTCAGTAAGGGGTTGGCTGTTGCGCCAGTCGCCGCTCTGATGAGACGGGGACCTGTTCCGGCTCATCAGAGTGACGCGGTGCCCCGTCAGGGGCAGGCGCCCGGCCGTTGACGTTGACGTTGACGTTGACCTGGCTTTTGTGATGCAGACAGTTTCGAGTAGTCAGAAACTGAAACAGATTAATCAGCGAAAAAAAAGCCAGTGCGTAAGCACTGGCTCTCTGGCTGTTTTTAAGTTCGATACTGGCGGCATCAGCAGGTTCGTCACTGTCAGACAGTCCCGTCTGGACTGCAAGCAGCAGCATGGAAGACGCAGCGACGGCAGAGCGGCTGAAGCTATCAGCATCAAAGATGCAGCCTGCCGGAACCGGCTTAAAGCGCGTAAAGCTCCTGCATTGATGGAAGCTCAGAACCTGTCTGTGTGTAATTTGCAGAGTGCATAAAATGATTTTTGCCTGAGCAACTATTCTCCGGCCCAACCGGAGCAGGTGACGGAAAGCGGCAGGGGCAGCCCCCTGCCGCTTTCCGTATCGGGTTCAGTTCTTAACAACTAATTTTTAGATTTCATGACGATCTCCCAGCGCATCGAGATACGCGAGACCGATACTGGTAGGACTAAAAGGCTATGTTTCACCCTGACATACCCTGTCGTATGCCAGAATAGTCGTGGCTCTTTCTGTTCGCTTAAACTTCTGTTGAACCGATCCACACGTTATCGAGATAAGCCTCTGCCCCGTACTCCATTCCCTGCGGCTGCACCTCAGCCAGTAGTTCATGTGTCCAGCCCTTTTCTGGCGCATCCTGACTGTAAATCACCGTTCCTTCCAGGGTCTTAATAACAAGCTTATTGTCCTTAAGAGGCGTCAACATATCCGGCTCGCCTGGCTGTTGATTTGTTATGTAGTACATAGCTCATCCTTAGATGTTGTTAACTTTCAGAGGTAAACGGATTATTCCGGCGCGCCTGCTCTGGCAGCCCTTTGCATAGCATGATCGAGGCTATAGATAAAATCATCTTCAACGCTCCAGCAGGAATAAAAAATATCATCACCCTTCCAGATCAGCGCCTCCGTACAGACACCATCTTCAGTCACTTCCAGACGGTAGCCGGGTTTTAGTACCCAGCGGCGAGCAATTCTGCGCACCTTATCCGCAATCTCTGGATGCACATCATCGGCAATAGTTAGCGCCGTTTCGGCGGCTGGCTGGCTTTCAACTAACTCTTGCGAAGAACCTGGCGCTTTCGGTTTAGCGTAATAGGCCAGTTCGCGCCCCAGCTCAAAGCTGAAATCAGATTCATAATTCCACTTGCGCCACATCTGGCCGCTGTCGGTGCGGATGGTGATTTGGGTATAGCCATAGGCATCATTATTTAAAGTGACTTGTACCCCTTTCGGTACCTCGAATCCGTCAACTGTCGCGCGGATCTGAGCCTCATTCATGACATCCTGGGCGGCGGCTTCGGTTATTTTCTTAGCGCGCATTTCTTCGCGACGACGACCGTAGTATTCCGACACGTCTTTATCAGTTGTTGCGTGTACAGCTTCCAGCGCCGCAAGCATTACGGCCTTAGTTCGTTGCGCCTGAAAAGCTCCTGGGGCAATTTCCTCTACTGATTCCGTGGTAACGCCATCAACCAGCCCGATGGAAACGTGGGACATCAGCTGGTAAGCGAGATATCTCTTGATCTCACTCAGCCGGGCACGTGGATTTGTAGTGAGTGTACGGATTGCATGCGCCGTGATTGCGCGAACATGCGTAGCGGCTTTAATGCGGGTGATGTCGACCTGCGTTCCTGATTCGATTTTAGTCATAATAAGGCTCCCTCTGAAGAATTAATGATCTGGCCTGGCGCCACTCTTTGCCCGAAATGCCCTTCTCTGACGCGGGTTTTTTCTTTCCGTCCCGGCCCTTCGCGGCAAGGGCAAAGGAGCAATGGCAGACGACCGGAGCATGGGCGTCACCGGAGGCCGCAGCGCAAGCGAGCCGGTTTTAGGCGAGTGCGAACGGGCGAGGAACGGCGAAGCGTACCCATGCGGAGGGCGGATGACGGTGCTACGACCAGCCCTCCGCGCAGGGGCGCGGGCGGAATGCAGAAGCGCGTCAGAAGGGAAGTTTCAGCCCGCTCCGCGGGCTGGCCTTAAAGTCCCGGCGCTTTTGCCGGGACGGTGAATGCGACGGCGCAGCCGTCTGCGGCCGTTGACCTTTGCCATCAGACTCTAGCCGCAGGCCCGAAACCGCTTGCGGGTTCGGCGGAGCTAACCGGCTTTGCCGGTTAGCGGAGTGAGGCTCGACGACTGCCCGCCAGGGCAGGAGCCGAAGGGGGCCATGTTCCTGGTTTTGAACTGGCTTTTGACGTGACTGCACAACCGTAAACGCGGAAAGAAAATGCCTGCTGCCTGACTGGATAACGACATAAACCTGTTTCTATGCGGCGGATAGAGATGGCCGGTGCGTCAGCGCCAGCGTTAACAGGCCTGGAAGGCTGATTTTTTACCCAGAAGGCACGCAGTGGGCATAAAACACCGCGCCCGTAAGCGCGGTTTTTTACGAATCTCAGTCGCAAGGCCTGACTATGCGGCCCCGCCTTGTGCCTTGAGCAACACGATCCCCGGATGCCCTGGCGCGCTGGAAATATCTGTGCCAGCCATTAATTTGTTTGGAACCAGCCAGCGGTTCATCTCCTGCTGGCCGGAGTCCATATTCAGCGCGCGCAGGTAAATTTCTCCGGCCACCTCACACGCCGCATCCGGGGCGTATAGCTGCAGGGTTTCAAGTCCAGTCAGCGACGGAAACCGGCTCGCCCAGGCTGAAATCATGTTCTTGAGATCATATTCAGGCACGCAGTCGCGCCATGCATCAAACCAGCCGCGCAGGGTGTCAGGCGTGCGGAAAGCCAGCTCCGTTTCTGCCTGGCGGATGCGGTTCTCCAGCTGGCGCGACTGGTAGTCCTCCGCCTGCCAGTCCCGCCGCGCCGCGCGATTCGCGCTTTTTTGAGCCGCATGTCCGGCGCGCTCTGACCGGCGGAAAACCGCTTCCGGGAACAGAACCGTAGCGAGCTCTCCTGGCAGCGGCAGCGGGCACACTTCCCCCGCAGTGCTGAGAAAAATATCAAGCGCGCTTTCCCATTCAGGCAGCGGCGCGCGCTTTTCGCGCGGCCGCAGGTAAATGCCTTGTATGCGGTTCAGAGCCTGAATGCTGATGCGGCTCCCGCCGCTCAGCTGCTTCATAAACGCGGCTGCGTAGGGATGACGGGCAAGACGCGCGCCTTTCTGTTGTGCGTGTTCAACCGCTGCAATCGCCTGAAGCGCGGCCTGTCGTTCCGGCAGAAGCGGCACCAGTGCCAGGGAGGTCGGGATCATGCAGCGTGTCCCCCCATCCGCATCGCGGCGACAAGCTCGCCGTCGCCGGTGAAGCCTGCCCGCGTGTACTCTGCGATTTTTAAAAGCTTCGCCTGTAGCGCTACCGGATCGAGCTGGTCGCTCATGTACAGGCGCAGACGGCTGCGGGTTCGGCTATCTGCGACCACCGCACACCACACGGGCCAGCAGGCAGACGGGCTTACCAGCTCTACAGCAACGCCGCCTGCATCAGGTTGCGTCAGACGGAGGTGAACCGGGTGCGCCCCGCCCCACTCGCCGCGCATCTCGCAGTCCATACGCCAACTGTCAGGCAGTTGCAGCGCGCTGTGTACCAGACCGCTCATTTTCAGCCGGGCTGCCTCACCGTTTCCGCACAGGTCTTCAAGATCGAAGCCCGTCAGGGTCTTCAGCATATCCGTGGTAAGGGGTTGAGTTTGTTTCATGGTTAAGGTGCTCTGTTCCGGGTTCTGGTATGTTCCGGCCTGCCGTGCAGGCCGGAACGGTTTTATCAGTCAGGCCTGTTACTCAGGCTTGTAAGCGACCAGGCGCACCACGGAAACGCCGGTGCCGGTAAACATGCCCTGATGAACGCCGGACCAGCTACAGTCCCAGCCCGGAAGCAGGTCTTTGCGATCGCTGCCTGCGGGCAGAATGGCCGCAAGGCGCCCGCCGTCTTTAACCAGTCCCGCCGCCGCATTCAGATGCGCCACAGCACGCCCTTCGCTGTAAGGCGGGTTCATCACCACCACATCAAACCGCTGATCGGTCACCGGCGCCCACTCCAGAAAATCGGCTTCGATCACGTTGTGCCCCTTTGCTTCCAGCACGCGGCAGCGCAGTGCGGAGACCTCAACGCAGGTCGTTTGCGCCTTCGGCATCAGGTCGGCAAGCCCGCCCATGCCCGCGCTAGGCTCAAGGCAGCTTTCTCCCTCTTGAATATTGACCTCATCAAGCAGCATTTCGGCCAGAATGGCGGGCGTTGGGTAAAACTGATGAGACTTAACCTCAGGCAGCGCGCCGCTGATCAGGACGTCCTGAATAGCCGCCGTCGGGTCGTAATCGAATTCAAACCAGCTGAAGGCGTTTTTAAACATTTTCACCCCGCCCAGGCTTATCAGGACATTTTCCGCCTGCTCACGCGCGGCTTTGTCCGGGTCATAGCCGCTAAACCGGCGGTTATATGGGTTTGTAGTGACGGGCTGGCGCTGTTCCGTTGAGCGGTATCCCCGCACCGGTTGCGTACGCTCTTGCTCCAGGCTGCCCAGCTCGCTCAGCACGGAAAACGGCAGCAGATCGGCGCGCAGCTCAAAGGCTTTTTGCTTCGTGCGCGGCTTTTCGCGATAGCTGGCGGGGATCGCGGCAGGGTGTAGAAAAGCCAGGATGTCATTTAAACGCCATGACATATCAGGATGGATTTCCAGATGAATGGTCCCTTTCTGAAAGGCTTTCACGCGCAGCGCCCCGCCGTCGATGTTTACCCATTCCCCGGCGCGCTCACGCGCGATGCCCAGAATTTTATTAGTGGTGTTCAGGCTGGTTGCATCACGGCCCATAAACTTCGCAATTACTTTGCGCAGATCGTCCACAAAGCCGGTGCGCTCGTAATTACACATGCCCCACTGATCAAACATGTATTCGATAATCATGCGCTTGCTAAAGCCTTCAGGCCGGTTCGTCACATGACTACGCGAGAGGCTGCGAAAAATGCCGTCGACACGCTCGGAAAAGAATTTCTGCCGGGAGAAAAGCAGCTCTGAGAGCGTCGCGCGCACGGCGTTTTCCTCGAAATCCGGCGCTTTCATCTCGCGGATCTGGTCGTTCCACTCGTTGCGGCGCTCATTGGGCATGTACTCGTAAACGTCCGTCAGGCTCAGCGCCTTCTGCCAGAACTCGGCATTCAGCGACGCCACCGCGCCAGGCAGATCAAAAAGCTGGCCTACCGGCGGCACGTGGTATCCGCGGCTGTTATGCAGGTTACCGTTCAGAAAATGTGCAACAGCTTCGCTGTTTCCGCCGCCGCGAACCGTGGCGGAAATATCGGTTAACTTTGTGCGCATGTGGCGGTAATGGCCTAACAGGCTATCAATCAGATCGGTCTCTGCAGGGGCGAAGAATGAATCTGTGATGACGTCTCCGGCAGCGGTGTCCGACGCGCGGGCGGCGGTTGCGGCAGGGGTGACGTTTACGAGAGTGTTTTGCATGGCATGGCTCCTTAAATCCGGCTGAGTAATGCAGCGAGTGCTGCGGTCCCGAAAAAGGCCTTCTCTGACGCGGGTTTTATCTTTCCGGTCTGGCCTTTCGCGGCGAAGGGCAAAGGAGCAATGACGGGCGACCGGACACATGGGCGTCACCGGAGGCCGCAGCGCAAACGAGCCGGCTTTATGGCGAGTGCGAACGGGCGAGGAACGGCGAAGCGAACCCATGCGGGAGGGCGAGCGGCAGTGCTACGAAAAGCCCTCCGCGAAAGACCGGGCCGGAAGGCAGTAAAAGCCGTCAGAGACCGCCCTGGCGGTCTGCCCTGGAGCCCCGGCGGCCTCTCTGCCGGGGCGGTGAACGCACCGGCGTAAGCCGGTTGCAGGGTTTGACCTTCGCCATCAGACTCTAGCCGCAGGCCCGAAACCGCGTGCGGGTTCGGCGGAGCTTACCGGCTTTGCCGGTTAGCGGAGTGAGGCTCGACGAGCCGGCGCAGCTGGCGAGCCGAAGGTGGCCCCCCTGAGAGAGAAGTAATATTTTTCTTGTTTATTCCTATATTTTCTAAAGCTTCAAGCTTGAAAATAAAGAAATCACCACTTAACTGTTTGTTAATTATTTTTTTGGCAACGAGAGAATCTGAAGAATAACTTATCACCGCATAATAATCACCCTTGTAGAAAACATCAAAATTTCGCTCTTTTTTTGATGATAAATACGTATCTATAAACATACAAAACAAAAATGCAAGCAGAATTAAAAAATAAAAGGAGTAACTCAAAATGCTACGCCCCTCAATCAAAGTTGTCAGATAAAACTTATCCTCATCGTATCCATGATCAATATAATCTTTTATATTAATCAATTCCTTAATAGTTAAAAAAGCAAATAATACCAATACAACACCCCCTATAATTGCAGAGTCTGCATATGATAGATCCGTAGTCCTGCAAAAAAGAAAAGTCGCAATAGCAGGCGCTAAAATCTTTATAAAAACAAAGGATTTTCTGATAACCTTGTTGTTACTGTCTATACCTCTAAACACTACATATATAATTAAAAAAACCATTATAGCACTACATGCCATTAAAGATGCCGATAAGGTTAAGTCCATAACCCCTACGCTCATCACATCTAAAGGTATTTGATAAACATAGGATCGCGTCCACATTTTAATATATGAAGCCAAATACATATATGCCGTAAGCCCTGCTAATATTAACCCTTCCTTTTCCAGCAGCGTTCTCACTTTCACAATATTTCCTTCTTTTTAATTTACCTATACCAACTAATACCACACCCTTGCCCTTATCAAAACCATCATTTGCTATAAAATCGTAGCGGTAATTGATTATATGAGCATTAAGAGTTCATGTGCGTTGTGTCTGTACAGTTCTCTTATTTATTTTTCAAACGGGCCTCCCTGCCCCAATGAACTTACCGATTCAACGCAGTCTTTACTTTCTCCAATGCCAGCGTTTCAAAGGGATAATTAAGCTGCCCGCTACCGGTTCCGTCTTTAGCTTCCTGGATTTGCAGGAACCTGGCGGCCAGCCTAATGACCGTTTTAAGTGCTTCTGCCGGTATCAGCGCCTCGCGCGCCTGCGCCTCCCTTTCGCGCATGTTCTCCCAGATTACCCGCAGTGTATCTTCACCTATTCCGCTATCATGTAGGCCGTCCAGATCGCCTATTTGACTGAGTATTTCGGCCGCGTCGTCTTCCGTTAAATCTTCATCGTCCAGCACCGCCAGAACATCTTCCTTTGTCCAGACAATCAGCGTTATCAGCTCATAGGGCCGGTGCTGCTGAAGCAGCCGTGCGCACAAAGTGTTTATTTTTCCGTACATCTTGCTAGTCTCCTTAAGAGGGCGGCCTCACCGCCCACGTTTTAATCAGTCGAGCGCGCGACAAATGGCGTCTGCTTCGGGATGTTCGCTGGCATAGTTCATCAACTGCCGGTGGCGCTCGCAGTAGTGCACGCAGAGTTCTTCTTCATCGTGCCGGTCATACATCCAGCTTCGGTGATTCAGCACAAGGGCGGTAATGATGATCCCGGCGGCTTCTGCGCTTACGTCCAGCTCGCTGTAGTTGCCCGGATTTGAAAAGTGCCAGCGCGCCTCTCCTTCCGGCTTCATAAACCCGCCGCCGCCGGAAAGCTGCGCAAACTCCCATACGCCGCCGTCGTAATCATTGAGATAGCGATCGGCATACTGGTAAATGTTGAGTTCCGCGCGCATGAAGTCGTCTGCAAAAAGCGCGTGAAGAAAACGCATTTTCATAAAGCCATCGAGAATGTGCGCTGGCTGGTACGTGTGCAGTGCAGTGTTCATCAGAAATCTCCGCAGTCAGAATGGGTAACAGTTCCGGCCTGTGCCGTGACTGAATGACAGCCCGGCGGAAAGCGAAGTGTTCAGGAGCAACGCCGCAGGCCGCAGCGCAAGCGAGCGGGAGGCGGGATAACGTACGGCGACGACGCGAAGTATGAGCGGAGGCGCGACGGGAGTCAGCCCGCCGGAGCGAGTGCGAACGGGCGAGGACGGTGAGCGAAGCGATCTCTTGAACACGCAGCGGCCGGGCTAAAGTGAAGTCACGGCACTGGCCGCAGACCGCACGTTTTTATGCCCCGCCGCAGGCGGCAAAGAAGCGGCGCGCAGCAACATCCTTATGGTTTGTACCTGTCCACAACCGGAGTGCAGATCCGGCCCGATACCCTGTGGATAAACTAAGTCCCGCCCCATTCTGGCAGGACTCCAGCTCAGTGGTTGCTAATTAATCAGTTTCAGCGAAAATGCTTCCGAATTTCTGTCGCGCGTCGGTAGAGAGTTACCAAGTCGTTATCGATCCCCTCAATCAGTAATCCCGTCATGCGCTGCTCCCTGCTGGCACCATGCCATAGGTGGCGTGCCATCATGTCGCGCAGCCGCAGATGAAACTCATACAGAGACTCTTCCAGATCGGCCACATCGTCAGTCAGGGTGTTTTCAGGAATGTTCATAGTGGGTGTTGTCATATTTCTCTCTCCGTTAAAATCAGGCGGCGCGCGCGGTGCGCTGAGCGTAAAGACGGCGCAGGCCGGCGGTGTGGTACTGTTCCAGCAGTTCGATTCCAATCCAGCGGCGGCCACATTGATCGGCAGCCACGCAGGACGAGCCGCTTCCTGCGAAAGGGTCCAGGACCAGATCGCCGGGTTTTGTAAAAGTTTCGATTAGCGGCCGCAGGATGCTGAGCGGCTTTTCTGTTGGGTGGTGGCGGTTGCCGGTGTATTCCCAGGGCATCACATCCGGTAGCGGTTTCGCCGGCAGCGGCGGGCGTCCCTTCGCCAGCAGGTAGGCACTTTCATGCTGATAGCCCACAAAGGCAGACTTTGAGGCATAAGGCTTGGTAAAGACCAGGTGGCCGACAACGCGAAAGCCCGCTTCCTTCCATGCCTGCATAAAGGTGTCCACGCGGTTCCAGCCATAGAAGCTCACAGCAAGGCTGTTATCTTTCAGCACCCGGTACATCTCCCGGCTTGCCGGCAGCACCCAGTCGCCATTTACGTCATTGGCGATCGTGCGCCCGGATCGGTCCTTAAAGCCAACGAGGTAAGGCGGATCGGTGAGGATGAAATCAATGCTTTTGTCCGGAAAGCCGCCCATAACCTGTACGCTGTCGCCGTGCATGAATCGTGACATTTGCTGTGCTCCTGTGGATGAAGGGGGCACCCTCTGGTGCCGTGACCTCCACAAAGCCGGGCGACCAGCTGAGCAAACAGGGGCGGACGCGCAAGCCGCATGCGCCGCCGGAGCGGACTGAATGTCCCGCGTACGGCGGGGAACGGGTGAGCAGGCCGGCGACAGCTTCCCTTGTTTGCGAGGCCGCCAGGCTACCGTGAGGGCACGGCACCTTATGCCCGCCGGCGACGTCGCGTAGCAGAGGCGCCGGCCATAAAATGGAGCGCAGCGACGTCCTTTATGCGTGCGTCAGCACAAAATGAGCCGCCCGGCGGGCGGCATCCTTTTGTATCAGCGGAAATCCTTCCACCGTTCGCCACTGAGATCGCAGACCTCAGGGGCAGCTGGCTGGCCACTCACGGACCACGTATCCAGAAAACCCGGCGCGTTAAACAGCGCGGTTTCCGCATCGCCGAGTGGCCACACGAGCTTTAGCCAGACATCACCGCAGCGGTATCGCCAGTAGCAGCCTTCGCTTTCCAATGCGCCGCCTGGCCACCAGGCTTGCCCCATGTAGCCGCAGCCTGCCTCTGCCATGATTTCACTCTCAGCCTGCAGGAGGAAATGCACATCGAAACATTCCCCTGCCCGTTCCACCTGAAATGAGGCCAGCCATGTTTTCATGCTGTATCCTCCCGGCCCGCCAGAATCATCTCAGCGCAGTGGCGCAAGAAGTGCCAGCTGAGGCTTATGTCAGCATCGAGCATCGCATCTGCCAGCGAGATAGCTGCCGTCACCTCTTCGGGTGTCAGGTCCGGCTCAATGTCCTCAAAGTCATCCGCTATCCAGAGATGCACCACGCAGGGCGTGGTCGGGTCAAAACGCGCCAGGTCAGCCATCAGTCCGGCGATAGTCAGTTCTCTTCTCATTCTCTTATCCGGCGGGCCGCGCCCGCCGCCTCTGATTCAGCCGCCGTAACTGGCCACGTTATCGATAATCCAGTCCGGACCGGTTACATTCCTGTAACCGTACTCATCCTCTTCTTCACTCCACTCCAGCGAATCGCAACATGCCTCTGTCTGTACGCCACTGCTGTAAGCTGCATAACCGCAATAATTACAACCGGATTCGGCATACCAGTGCTCGATGGTGACACCGTAACGGTGACTGAGTGCTTCAAGTACGGCCTCGCCCGGAGGCGACCAGGGCGTATCAAAATCGGCGTCAAAGGCGGTGCTGGTCTCGTTTTCCAGCTCAAGGCCATGTGCGTGTGGCCATTTTGTGCCGCATCGCTCGGTAGTTTCCGAAAAGCCGTCCGGTACGCCTTCGAGCAAACGACCGTTATAGCCGTTAATTTCCACATTAAGGCGGGGAGGTACCAGCTGCAGCATGTCAAAAGGCGGAGCTTCAGCCGGCTCATAATCCTCCCGGCACAGGTGGTTCCATGCCTCCGCGAGACTGTCGGAGCCAAATGCTGCTCGCCAGTCACCGGCTTTCTGTACCCAGAGAGCTGTGATAACCGCATGCTGCTCATCGCTCAGCATTTCCCACGGCCAGCTGCTGATGCTGCAGGCAAGCCACAGTGCATGCAGCACCCTGCAGTTATCTTCCGTCAGCTCAGCCCCTTCTTTCAGGTACGTAAGCCATTGCGTATATGCCCGGTTTTCCGGCGTGTCGCTGCCGGAATGCAGTATTAGCGCCGGATAAGCCGAATATTGCATATCAGTAACCGGTCGCAGCACACCCGCGCACCCGGCGAGAAAAAGCTGTATCCCCTCCGCCGCGGCTCGCGCGTACGCCGGGCTGCAGTCGCCCGCAAAAAGTGTCCTGACTCGTTCGATATTGCTGCTGTTACCGCTAATCCGCAGCCGGTTTGCACACCAGTTCGGCATGACTGTCTCCTCCGTTAAGGGTTGCACGGCCTCACCTGCACCGTGCCGCCACGGCAGACGGGCGCAAAGCGGAGCAGGCAACGGGCGAAGGAGGAAGCCGCATGCGCCGCCGGAGCGGACTGAATGTCCCGCGATCGGTGGGGAACGGGTGACGAGAGAGGTGTAACGAACCCTTGCCTGTGCAGCGGCCCGTCTAAGGTGAAGGCACGGTGCAGCCCGACGAAACGGAGGGGGTATTCAGGGTGTTTTTATGACGGCCGGCGTCAGGCAGAGCCGTAACGACGGAAACAGTGAAGGGAGCGAAGCGACAACATTCGGGAATGTTGTAAGTACTCGTTTTTCTTTGGCTGTGAAAATCAAGGCCGGGCGCTTATCATGTGAATATCATGCTTGTTCTACACAGAAGAGTTCAATGCGCATAGAAACTAAAAGACTGTTACGAAAGCTCCCTTATATCGGTTCATGGCACATGTTTCGGGTTATCTACTCGCAGGCAGAGCTGGAAAGACTGGAGGCAGAAGTAAAATCCATGCAGGCTGATTATGACAGGCTCATAGCGGAGGGCCCCGATGTGCTGGAAGAAACGCGTCAACACAATCCTCGCGTATCCAGCGAATTACACATTCACGAGCTGGTACGCTTCCGTGCATCCCGTCTTAAGAAAGACATTGACCTGAAAATGTGGAAGGCGCGGGATGCACGCAGATACGTTGAATAACCACAGTCATGCGGTTTGTTAAACCTTTCTACGCAGCTACATTCACGCTGCTTTCGACGGGGCGACGCGCTGCAGCGATATCCCCGCAGCACGTGTTATCAACTAAACCAGTATATTTCCTGACAGGGAGCGGCCCAACAGTTTAGATCGAAAGTGGGGCCAAATTTCGCATGCGAAATCATTATTCTCTTTTCAGGAGTTTCCTGACGGCATTTGACAGCCTGTAATGCTGCTTTGACCACCGTCCGCGTGAAACGGTATCCTTTGCCTGTTGACCATCTCCCGTCACATTGTCAGCATAATAGTAGATATCAATAACGTTCAGCTCTTTCAAAGCGGAAGCAACAGCCCGAATGTTAGTTCTGATATAACCGCTTTGTTTTTCGAACTCATCAAGATCCAGCCCGCTGCGCTCATTATCCAACGCATCAGCTAGAGCAAAGACCAGTCTTGAGGCCAGTGATCGTCTGCCTGTTTTTCCTAACGCTGCATCAAGCTCAATAAACGTCATTCTGCTCTGACCGCCATTTTTTTTCGGGAACGGTAATGCTGTTCTTCTTCAATGGCCGCCACGATCCATCCTGATGCAATGCTGAGATCTACATTTTCAGGCAAGTGTACAGACAGATTATCGAGTGTCAGGGCGGGAGAAATTTTAAGCGTAAGCGATGCAAAACCGGCCCACTCCTCATGGGTAACAGGGCGCCATCCGCGTTTAAGCTCCAGGTCAAATGCGGCTAAAGCCGCCCAAAGGGGCGGCTGCTTGCGTTTGTTCCATTCAGTCAAAGCGGCACCGGGTACTGCGAGTTCGCGAGATACAAGCTTCAGGTGCCGGGCATGATCTGTAAGAGCCTGAGCGGCTTCTGCTGCACTTTTCTGTTCATTTTTAGCCCAGTTACGCACGATGTTTCCGCGAAATTGACCAGACAAGAGTGAAAAGGGTGTTGCTGAGTTAGTCGGCATTATTCATACCTCAGCCCTAAAATTTCCACTTCATTTGCCTGTACGTACATCTCACCATCAGCGGTTTTTACCCATAAAAAACCAAACTCATCAGGCGCCTTATGAAGCATGATGGTGCCCTCGCTGCCGTTTAGCCGGACAACCGGGATGAGCAGAGGTGATGTCTTCTCGGCATTATGCTGCTTTTCAGCATCACTTACGGGCGCAGGCTGTAGCTCAGCGTCTGTATTCTCAGGAGAGCTGTTCTCATGTTGTTGAAGTGATTTCGCATGCGAAATCCTACCTTCCGGCCGGGTAGTGTTCCGGCCCTTAAGCCTGTCGAGCTCTTTCTTTACCTGCGCCCGGGTCAGAGTGCTGCCAGCATTATATTTTTCAATCAGGCGATCTGCTGCACCTGAGTCGATACTGTCGACCTGGATCAGCGTGTAAGCCAGATCGACGTCAGTGATAGATTTGTTTTTCAGCAGTGCCTTAATTTTTTCCGGCGCCGAGCCGATACGCATATGTTTACTGACGAAAGCAGTCGGTTTGCCAAGTGAGCGGGCGATCTCTTCCCCGGTCATGTTGAAATCCGTCTTCAGTCTTTCAAAGGCCAGGGCTGTAGCCAGAGGCTTCAGACCTGACTGCTGCAGGTTTTCAATCAGCTGGCCCATGATGCGCTGCTTTTCATCTTTCGGCGGCTTGCCGACGTAGATATCAATAAATTCATCACCGCGCTTTTTCATTGAGCGGATACGCGTAGCACCAAACCATACGCGGTAACCGTTTCGATCTTTCGGAAAACAGCGCGGCGGTGTCAGGTTACCGAATTCACTGAACGACTCAACCATGCCGGAAATGACCTCATCATCAAAGTCATCTTCCGGCCGCACCTGCTCGACTTCATAAATTTCATCGGCTCTGACGCGCACGATCTGTCCCTCGGGTTCAAGGCCGGGGCGGGCAATTTCTGCCCGTATCTTCGATGCATCAGGCGTTCCGACTGGAGCCGGCGTATCGCGGGCTGCGACACTTGCGGCGACCTCAGGCATGGAGCTTGCAGCCGGACCGGAGGTTTTAAGCGCGTTGAGTTTCTTCTGGAATTTACTCGCAGCCATCAGTGGCCTCCCTGCGTCAGTTCAACAATCTTGTTACTTAACTCCTGATACTGCTGCGCAGGCTTGCTTGATGGAGAATACTCTTTGATAGTCATGCCCAGCTCAATGGCCTCTTTGGCAAGGTTTTTTACCCATGAAATATAGGCAAGCACTGTTTCCGGGCCGTAATTTTTCTCCTGCAGAATGTCGAACAGACGCTGCAGGTTTTCTGTTTCTACAGCAGTCAGATAGCCGTCCAGGAGTGGCTGATTGTAGTTCTGAACGTTTGCCTGAGTAATGTAGGTACCAAGGTATTTGAGTTCCGGATTGTAATTTTTACGGATGCGTTGCATGTATGACAGCTGCTTTCCAACACCAATACGTGATGACTTCTCCAGAAGAGTTGGAATCAGCAGATAGTCTGCGACGAGATGAGAGGCGATCAGCAAATTGTTATATTCAGGCGCCGAGTCGATAAAAATGTAGTCGTAGTGCTTACGCAGCTCACTGATGCGCTCTTTGAAATCGAAGATACAGTCCTGTGGACGATAGTTGATTTCGTGCAGTTCGTTGGTCGAACCAATGATGTGACGCCCGTCCGGCAGCACATGAGGATTGACCTCTGTATCCGGGAAGAATAACTGATAGGCATTTGCTTCACCTGGCGTGAAGGTATTGCCCAGCGGGTCTTTATCGATGGAAAGCGGCAGCGCATCAGGAAAGGTCCTTTCCGTCAGCCCGGAGGTGGTATCAAAGTCGATCATGCAGGTCTGCAATCCCATGGCCTGCAGGTTGTAAGTCAGCTCATTCGTTGACTGAGATTTGACGACACCGCCTTTCTGGTTTCCAACAATAATGACAATTCCTGCTTTTGGTTCCATCGCTACATCCTCAAGATTTCGCATGCGAAATAATTTTGATGGCTTGTCGCTGACTGGAGTGCTCCTTTAAGGAGAAGATGTGCTCCGTTGAGTCTGGCGTTTCGCCGTTATGTCATCCGGCTACCCGATGACAGACTCAGTATGCCAAGGTTCAAATAAAGAATCAATATTGATTCTTTACATCTAATGATTTCACATGCGAAATCATTAGATGATACTGAGCCTTATACTGATCTGAAGCGACTGCGGGATCAGGCATACATGTCTTCAGCACCGTCAATTCTGCAACACGAGCGCGGCAGGCCAGTCTGTTATTCATTCCGGAAAATCCTTCCGCCCGCAACGCTTAGGAGATTCTGTAAAACTCCGGTAGCAGAGGTTTCCCCGGGCCGGAATGTGCGCCAGGGGAATTCTTCTTTTTCTGTGATGTCGGCCTTCCCCTCTTTAGCCCGGAGCATTACCCGTTTCTATTATCCATCCTGTTTCCCTGCGGCTGCAGGTATCTGAGCCGCGCGATTAAATATTTTCTGAGATACCGTAGGGCGCGGCGAGATCAGGGATAATCAGCGGCATCAGTCAAACAGGAAAATGAATATGTCTGAGAAAAAGAAAGATCCAGCCGGGCTGGCAACCGAAATGCTGGAAAAAAAACTGGCGGAATGGCGGGACGGAGCAGAACCGGTCTGGCGCAGCGCGTGGCCTGTGTTTGAACGTCTTATTGCCCGCCGCGTTGAACTGACACCGGTCTGGAACGAGCTGTGGGACAAAAAAGTAACCGGTATCACCCTCTGGAATCTGACAGAACAGTGTATTTTTGCCTCAATTACAAGTGAAAAAGGTGAGCACGCGCAGTTACGGGCCGATTATCGCGAGCTGCAGGCGCTCAATAAGGATATTGCCGACGCTTATATAGAGCTTGCGCGGCTTACTGAGCGCCGGGACGAACTGCTTAACCGCAGTGGGCATTTTCACGTTGAGCATATGTTCCGGCTAACGGACATTATCGATGCGGCCGGAAGCGAAAATTATCTCTACCGTTCTTATATTCGCCCGGAGCTGCAGAAGCTCGACCAGTACGGTTTGAAATACTGGCCTGATGTGCCGGCATTGCTGCGTGCGGCAGGGGAAGAAAGGCCGGATGTAGAGTTTCGTGATGAGGCCAGCAAGACCATTGCGCTTGGCCGGCCCAGCCAGCGCACGGACTTTCTGCGAGAGCTGTTTGACCGTATACATGACCTGAAAAGTCTCATCATATACGGCCTGCAGCGCGACTTCAGGCTGTCGGATGAATCGCTAGCTACGCTGTGCAATGTGCTCTGCGATCTGCAGGAAGACGCTGAGGTTGACGGCCCCTATATCAAACAGGCAAGACAGCGCCTGCGCAGTCAGGGTTATAAGGCAGCCTGGTAATCGTTACCGACGTTCAGCGTCGCGGCAGCAACAGCGTTCGCGCGTCGTCGGCGTCCATCGAGAAGCGCACGCCGAGCTGGCGCGTCACATCGAGCGCGAATACCCGCGTATACCACTCGGTGGATTTGGCGTCCTTGTGCCCCATCATGCCCTGAATTACCTTCTGCGGCACCTGATGCTGAACCAGGTGCATCGCGAAGGAATCCCGAAAGGTTTTCGGCGTGATCGGCCGAATAGAGAAGGTGACGCCGTCACGCTTTGCTTCTGCGACCGCCTGGCTTATCCAGCTGCGGGCCGTGTCCTCACTTTTTACCGCCCACAGCCGACCCTGATCGGCTTCCGGGATGGTGACGGTGGCCAGATATTCGCGCAGCCGGCTGACGTATCCGGGATCGGTCAGGGGAACAACCCGGGGCGGGTTCGCCTGGGCTTCGGCCTCGGCTTCCTGCTTCTGGGCGATCTCCTCCTTGCTCGGCCGGCCACGCCGGCGCGGCTCGCCGTTCAGCGCTTCGATGCGCCGGCGCTGCTTCAGGGTGCGCAGCAGCACAAACGGGCTTTTCAGGGGCGCGCCCGTCGCCGGATCGTTCAGCGCAAAATCCGCGGCCGTCAGGGGCAGCACCTCGTTCAGGCGCCCGCCGGTATTCCACAGGGTATCGATAAAGAGACGTTTGCGCAGATCGGGAACGTAGCTCAGCAGCACCGCCACCTCCGGCGCCAGCAGGTAGCGGGGCATAGCCGTGCCGTAGGCGGCCGCCAGGTTGCGCAGCGCCACCGCGCTTTCATAGTCGAAATAGCGCGCCGCCGGATCGGCAACGCTGTGTGAATTCTGCGTGAGTTCGCGGGGTAAACTCGCCAAACTTTTAATCTCCGTTGTCTCTTAAACGTGCAATCTGTGACGTCACTGGTCCTTATGTAAGCCAAGAAGGCAGGCCAGGCGGAACAGGGGGCGCGCCAGCCAGTGGCGTTCCTGTAAAGCATCCGCCTCACGCTGGAGCTGCCGGCATATATGCTTTCCCCAGACCGGATAGTGCCGACCCTGTTCAATCTCCCAGCGCACAGCTTTATCACGCACCATCATCATGAGCACGAATACGGCAGGCGTGAGAGCCAGCCATATCACTAGTCCGGTAACGGAACCAAAATCGGTCAGGTTAGCAGCAAGCAGTAAGATCACGCCGGCCATCAGCATTGACAGAAAGAGCAGTCGGAGCAGCGCTTTTGCCGTGTAGTTAACCACGATGATGCCCATAATCTTTTTCTCAGGCAGTGACGTGCCATAGCTCATTAGTTTCTCTCTACTGCATGTAAAGAGCAGAACGAATTGTCCCGCCAAAGTCCAGCAAAAACCACCGGAAAAAATGATCCGGTGCGGATCCTCATTTTAGTCTTTTCTCCCGCATACGGAAAATAACCTGGACGGCCCGGAATTTAAACGCGCGGCGCCGGCGACAGGTTTGCCATGCTTTAGGAGCTATCTTGCTGACGCAGAAGTGAAAAGCACCAAAACAGAGGCGGGCAGGGCGTACCAGGCACTCTACGCTGGATGCCTGGTGATGCGTTTAAATGTAAGATGAAAGTGCTCACCTCTTAAAACTGTACCGCTATGCTGAGATAGTTGTTACTGCAATGTTGAAAAAGGAATAAGCCATGTATAACAACCTCTACGCCCTGACTGACAGCCTTTTCTGGGTTGATAACCTTCTCAAAAAGGAGTATGCGGGTATAAAGATTGAAGAGTTACTAAACGAGTTAGTTGAATACAATAAGAAAATAGATTCAATTATAAGTGAACCAACGAATACGATACAACCGTCCCGCCTTAACGTTTATATGGCAGGAGATAGAAACATTAATAACTACCGAAGCGGTTTGTTTGCAATGGATAGGGTAATCTTAAATGATGTTCTTTATTCATTGAGCCTACAGTATAGGGTTAGTTTATCAGAGAACGTAATTGAGAAGTTTATCGAGACTAACGAAAAAGAAAAGCTCGATTATCTAAGAAAGGAAATATCTAGATTTATATTGTTTGTTAAGGAAAATTTTTATCTTATACAAGCAGAGTTTATAGTCTTCGTTAGAAGCGAATCAGCCATAAAAGAAGCTGAAAGAGCTAATGGTTTATTAAAAGATAACTGTGATTCAAAATTCATCTATAGTTATCTACCGAGAGAAGTCGCCTGCCTATATGAAAAGAGGCTAACCATACAAAATATCGAGAGAATTGGCAATAGCAACAGGATAAAATTATTGAGCAAAAAGACTTTAGCAAATGAAATAATGCTTAAAATCGAAGGATGTAAAAGTTCATATACAAATGGCTATATGTATCAGCACATCAAAAATGCTATTGATAACGGCGATGGTTCTATGACTATGGATATAATCATGGGTACGCATAGCGGGAAAAAAAGCTATGAGAGATGGGTCCAGGGTGCAAAAAACCGTACCGTTCTTTTCCATTACCGTAACCTCATAGCTGACCTTGCACAGGCTCAATTAGGTAGAGCATCGCTTGGTACATATTGTCCATTTCAGGGAGAAGTATTGCAAAAATTAGATCAGAAAAATGATGTTCATAGGATCAAGCTTTCCATTGATGTACCGTTCTTAGAAGGATTAACTCCAACAGAACTCTTCCGCATCAGAACTGAGTTTGAGGCGAGCTTTAACGCCTTCCGGTCTGTTTTACGTGACACTGCATATGACATGGAAGCAGAGCTAGACCCATATCGCAGACAGCTGATTAATCAGCGTTTTATTGAAAGAGTCTGGGACGAAGGACTGAGTGATGTCGAACAAAAAATTCAGTCATATAAGCGAAAGAGTAAGAAAGCACTTATGCTGAATGTGGCTCCGTCAGTTATAGGTGTTATCGGTTCGCCAGATTGGGTTACTTTAACAACCGGTGCTTTTACGTTTTTGAGAGAGCTATTTGGGATTAACAGCCATTCGGATGAAATTCAAAGCCACCCATCCTATTTCCTGCTTATGGCGTCGAAAAATAGAAATCAAAATCATTAGATTTGAGGGTAAGGAATATGTTGGTACATTTTTGGCTCCAACAATTTGAAAAAAAGAAGCACGATAGTGACAGAATCATCTTAAATTATGACGTGTCAATTAAGTATGATTTTTATAGCGTTAGATTTACTGCCGGAGAAAATAATGAGCATTTATACAGTTTTAAAGGTTTCTCTGGCGGGAAAATTCAAGCATTGCAATATGACGGCTCAGCTTTTACGAATTTCACAGAACTGACTTTGGAAGATGTAAAACAGGAAAATTTTTCTGTAAGGCATTACTATAGAGCTAATGAGTTCATTTACAGCAGTCTTAAAGATTTAACACTAAAAAATAACTTCCATAAAATTGTAACGGTCTCGGGTAATGCTCATCGATCGTATGCACAATACAGGTTTAACAAACAGACCCTTTTCATGAAGGACAGGCTGGAAATTCTTAGTATTGTACTTGATGAATTCTTTAGCAATGACAAACCTCACGGCCTAAGTTCTATTTCCGTCATGAATGCCATATATACATCCAAATGGCTTTTTCATCCTGACAGTACAAACTTTCATAATCGAATAAGATTTTATCTTAATTCTCTAGTTGCAAGCGGAGACTTAAAGTTAGATGGCATGGGCAATTACATTGCTCAGCCCAAAGCACTAGAAACGCTTGAGAAATATCGTCAGGAAAGTAAGAGAGAACACCGTGACAGCAAGTTAAAAAGCTGGACGCTTTTCTGGAGTATTCTGGCAGTAATATTTACTTTTTTCAGCGCCTGGGGAACGTTAGTACAGGCTGGCATTCTTCCTAAGTGGGTATTCTAAGCGCCATCTAGGCACTCTGCGCTCAGTACCTGGCTGAATAAAAGATTTGAAGCCTGTGCTCATAATTTGCACAACACAGTTTTTTTGCTGCAAAACGAGGAAGGTGATTGGACGATGCTGAAAAGCGCCAGTATGATGCATTTATTCAGGCCATCAGATTCTTCTTGAAGGACAAAAATGAATATTAATTTGTGTGAGGTTTACCTCCATTCATATCGTGTACGTCTGAGACGTGCAGAAAGCGTTACGGAGTACCGTGATACCCTTAATAGCATTATTAAAGACGTGGTCCGCCTCCATCTGGAAAAGGTTCTAGATGCTCATGATGTAATTTATATTCTTGAGCGGCTACCCGACACGTTTACAAAAGAGGGTGAGTTTTATAATTTCGGTCTGGAATCGCTGACTCAATCCGTCGTTAAGGGCAGCACAAAAATTGCTTTTGACGGTGGTGATGCGCTGGCGCAACTGGCGGCAGAAAAACTTCGTGGAGACAAAAAATAATGGCCGCTCCTGTTAATCCGGAAACTATTATAACAATACGCGATATTTGTTACGCTGCAGGTGTCTTAATCGCTCTAGGCAGTGCCTTTGTATCCGTTCTGACCTATCGTAAGACGGTAAAGCGTGATCTGAATGCTCAGGGGGATTCCGAACTCAAGCTGTATGAGATTATCGCTAAGGCTGAAAAAGATGCGGTAGACTTTAATCTTAAGTTTTTGGCTGATGAAATAAAAGCACCCACTGAAGCCGTTGATAGCGCCCAAAAAGCTTATATTCAGTATATGCTGAACAGCTATGACATCGGCTGTCAGCGTTATCTCGATGGCAAGCTTGATAAAGAGCGCTTCCAAAAAACCTATAAACAGCGCATCCTTCAACTTTATGGCAATTCGCTCTATCAGGAGCAGCTCAACCCCGGCACCTTTAAGTATGCAGCACTTGACAGGGTTAATAATGAGTTGAACAACCCTGAAGGTAAGGCCTGAGTATTATTTTGAAAGGGCCGTCTAAACGGCCCCTTAAATATAATATTAATCTGCCTTCAACTCCCGACTAATTTAGCGCCCCCTCAAAAAGCAAGGAGATAAAATGTTCTCAAACAGGACGATCCAGGCAATAGTTAACGCAGTGGGTTTTACTACCAATAACGAGTTTAGTGATTTTATTGTTCGTTTTGAACTGAGTGAAGATATTGGCGGAGTTTCAATAGCAAAAAAGCAAAGCGCGCTTGTTAATTTTTTAATAAAAAACCCTGAAGCAAAGGGTCCAGATAATGCTTCTCTGGCTATTGAGATAATAGAATACATTATAAATAAAAACAGGAAGTATTATTCTCGCAGCGCTAATTCACTGATGCAAGAGCTTGAAAATGCGCTTAAAAAAGATGGCTATGAGCTGACAGAGACCTCAGTCAGAAAAGCTCTTCCGGAAGAAATCCCTGTTGATAAGACTGAAAACAAATTAATTGAGATCTTAAATAAGCACGGATTCTCAACGGCAAAAGGCCATTATATCCAGGCTATAGCATCACACGGAAGAGGTGACTGGGCCGCTTCAAATGCACAGCTGCGAACTTTTACGGAAGATTTTTTTGATCAGGTGCATAAAAAATTGCAGGCCGGAAACGGCGCTAATTCTCATCAGCGGCGGCAGGAACTGGCTAATGCAGGTTTATTCCGGGCTGAATTTAACGAATTTACTGGCAATGGCACGGGGTTCGTGGAAGGCTTCTGGAAGCGGCTTCATCCGGAAGGATCTCATCCTGGCCTCTCGGAAGAGCCGGACGCGACATTCAGGCTCCACCTCGTTCTTGTTGTGATCCATTACTACGCTGAACGCTTCGATAGTATATACGGAAATCTTTAAACTCAGTGAGAATAAATTTTATGGACGTAATTAACCTGGTCAGAAAATTAAAAGCAATGGGCACAATCAGCACACTGGTTGGTGAATTTAGTTTTATTAAGCAGATAGGTGAAGGCGGTAACAGCAATGTCTGCCTTTATACCAAGAATGGTTTAAATTTTGCTGTGAAGTTTTTTTCAAAAGGCACAGAGTTGCAGTCAAAGGCCGACAGGTTCATTGATGAATATTTTGGGCTGGCCCAGATCCCTTCACATCCCGCCATCGCAGAATACTTTCATCTAGATTCGATAACCATTGATGATGATAAGTTATTCATTATTATTATGAAACGCTATGCCTCAGCTCTCAATGAAACGCTAAAGGATGAAACGGACGAGGGCATCTATACTGAAAAGCTGAGAATTCTTTTTGAAGACCTGCTATCAGCTATAGAACATCTACACAAACATAAAATCATTCACAGGGATATCAAACCTCAAAATATCCTGAGAGACGCACAGACGGGCCGATTCGTCTTATCTGACTTTGGCATTTCTAAATTCGACCCTGAGAGTATTGCACGTGAGGCTGATACGCGTGAAGGGGAGCGACTGGCTAACCACAGGTATTGTTCTCCGGAACAGAGAGGAAAAAGTATACCTACAACATTTTCAAGCGATCTTTATGCCTTTGCGCAGGTCATACAGGAGTATGCCACCGGAGATATCAGCCAGGGCGGGGGAAGACAAGAAATAAAATTCACGCATTCTGAATTTCTGCGCATTGCCGATAGCGTCATTTCAAAATGTCTCATGCATGACCCGGACAAGCGGTTTCAGAGCGTCTCAGAATTAAGAGAATTCATGCATAAGGAATCGGATGCCTTTAAGGAAAATGTCAGGTACATGGAGAAGGAACGAGAGATAAATATTTCCTGGGATTTTCTTTTCAAACTTAATCATGCAATTGCTAAAGGTTTCCCAACCGTGAATAAGGTGGGGGAAATAAATGACCCTGAACGCATTGCCCGCTTTCTGAATTGTATAAATGAAACCCTGCAGAAAGAAGAGCATCAAAATAAGCTCTGGCTGACGGACTCGCGCGGCGGCGACCTTAACTATTATGGCACCACACGTCTCAGTAGCAATGAGTTTGAGATAAACTATGGCGGTTTTTTATATCAGGCGAATATCCGTAAAATATTTGTGCATTATGATGATGTCAGGCCGTATCGGAATTTTTTCATTATCTTAATCGAAAGCATGCCTCCTTTCAATTATACAAGCACCTTTGATTTAAACGTTATAAAGTCGAGAAGTTTTCTTCCTTCCTCAGTCGATCATGCGATTCAGTGGAATGGTAAATATTTTGACCCGCAGGATATGAAAAATATTTATGTCGAGATTGAAGACCAAGTGTACAAAAATGACATAAATACATTCAGAGATGTTCACCGGTTTGTTGCTAATGAAGCCTTGCTCATTTCCCCCTTTAATGTCATCAGCAATGGTATAGTCCAAAATAATCTTGCTCAGACCTTACTGAATCAGTGCCTCAGTGAACATACGCTGACCGACGAATCTGCGCGTCACTACTGGCAGGCCGTCGGGGGTCGGTATAGTTCCTGGATATCGAATCGCCTGTAAGGTGAAAACGTCAGGGAAGTAGTTTTCAGACTTTCCTGACGTCATTTACGATTTTTTATGGATATTTTAGGAACATAACAATTATAATAAGAGTGATTATTCTTGAAGGCGAACTTCATTCCGCAGTGAATATTAGCTCCACAAAATTTGAAAAAAACTGCTTTTCAAAATTAACATTTAGAATAATTTAGTGATATTGAGGTGTGAGATGGTTCCAGAGAAAAAAATTATCAGCCATGCGCTTCGCGGCAAAATGATTGCAAAAGCAGCAAAAATTGAGGGATTACTTGTTGCAATTGGTGCAAATGTCAAAGACGAGGGATTCGGAAAAAAGTATATTTCAGTTAAACACAAACTTCCCCTTAAAATAAACTCTGATATTGAAATGATTATAAGGGTGCGCAATGAATTAGCACATACAGAAATTGTCTATTTAACAGATGCTAAAGTTGAGCTTTATTTAAAAAAAACCAAGAGTGTACAAGCGGAATTGATTAGACTTATCGATACAAAGGAGTTAATTTCTTCACAATTAGTAACACTGCGAACAGATTTTTCTAAGAGTCGGGGTGTAAAAAAATGGGCTATAGGCGTCACTATCGCAGCTCTGGCAATTGGAGGAGCTGCCGTCACGTTGCGATTAAAAAAATAAGCTATGACGGTTTATCTTGACGGCGCTTTCTTTCAGCTTCCACGTACAGCAGCTGCTTAAAGAAAAGGGTCTATACCTTTTGACGCTTGGCGAAGAGCTGTACGTGGCCGTGCTGGCCACCGGCTTCGTTTATAAGCGAAATAGCTCATCTGACAATGGGAAGCTCAGCAAGACAAGTTGTATATCTCGGCGAAAGCATCTCACGCTTCATCTGCCATGGGTTATCTGTCCCCTGACCGGCAAACCATATTTTCCCCAGGCCGGATTTGTTTATCTTATCCAGCGCAGCCATGAGTTCATCCGCATTCGCGCGCGGGAGCTGCTCACTGAACATATCCAGCTGCGCTACGCCTGACTGATAGAAATCGCCCAGCATGATACCTGCTTTCGCGTAGCGGTAACCCTGTCGCCAGATCGAGTCCAGCCCACGAATAGCAAAGTTAACGATGTCACGCGTATCACTGGTTGGATACTCACTGATGAGCGAGGCGGTATTGGCATACTGAGGCTCATTGCCGTAACGGCCCGTAGCAATGAATACACTGATATGCCGGCATTTTGACCCTTGCTCCCGTAACTTTTCAGCCGCCCGGGTCGCATACATCACTACCGCGTGCTGAATATCTTCAAGCTCAGTTATGCGTTGACCAAAGGATTTTGAACAGACTATTTGTTGTTTGACAGGTGGCACCTCTTCAAGCTCGATGCAGGGCTCTCCGTTCAGTTCCCGAACTGTACGCTCAAGCACCACATTGAAGTTCTTTCGGATCAAATTCGTATTACAGCTGGCCAGCTCCAGGACGGTATTAATACCCATCGCCTGCAGACGCTTTCTTATCCTTCCTCCGACGCCCCATACCTCGCTGATATCAATCAGCGCCATCAGCTTTCGCTGACGAACCGGGCTCGAAAGATCGACTACGCCGTTTGTTTTTGACCACTTCTTTGCAGCATGGTTAGCCAGCTTGGCCAGCGTCTTTGTAGGCCCAAACCCGACCCCTATTGTCAGCCCCGTCTCCTGCCTGACGCGATTCCTCATCTGATGGCCAAACTCCTCAAGCGGCATATAGCTGGCAATGCCGGTAGCATCCAGGAAGCTCTCATCAATCGAATAGATCTCCTGACCGGGCGCCATCTCCCCCAAGATAGACATCATTCTCTGACTCATATCACCGTAAAGCGCGTAGTTAGAGCTGAAGACAATGACCCCACGCTCACGAAAATAGCGCTCATTCTTGAACAGGGGATCGCCCATTTTGATGCCCAGCGCTTTCGACTCCGCGCTACGGGCGATCACGCACCCGTCGTTGTTCGAAACCACAACAATTGGCTTGCCGCGCAAATCGGGGCGGAATACGGTTTCGCACGATGCGTAAAAGTTGTTAGCGTCAGCCAGCGCGAACATAAAAACTTCTCTGGTTAATTACTGTTTATACATACAGTATACCTAAAAATAAAAAAGCGTCACAACTCTTGATGTCCCATTATGGGACTGTTATATTAGTCCCATGTTGGGACAACAAGGAAAGTCAGTGCGGATTATATCAATCGCCTCTCTCAAACAATTCTGGGAGACGCATAATCAGGCGGAGCAGCCCCTGAAAGCGTGGGTAGACGAAGTCAAAAAGGCGCAGTGGAAAACGCCTCAGGACATCAAGGATAAGTACAGGTTGGCAGATTTTCTGAGCAACAATCGGGTGGTATTTAATATTAAAGGCAATGATTACCGACTGATTGTTGCAGTGGCTTACAGGTTTCAGGCGGTCTACATCAAGTTTGTTGGAACGCACGCTGAATACGACAAAATAGACGCAAACACGGTGGATATGTGATGACTTACAAAATCAAACCAATTCACAACGAAGCAGATTATAAGGCGGCTCTGGCCGCGATATCCCCGCTGTTCGACAATGAGCCAGAGCCGGGGAGTGAAGCCGGGGATTTTCTGGAAGTAATGATCCTGCTTATTGAAAAATACGAGCAGGAACACTACCCGATCGAGGTGCCCGATCCGGTAGAGGCGATTAAATTCCGCATGGAGCAGATGGGGCTGACGGCGAAAGACCTAGTGCCGGCGATTGGACGCCCGAACCGCGTCTATGAGGTGCTGAATAATAAGCGTGCGCTGACGCTTCCAATGATCCGTAACCTGCATAAAATGTTCAATATTCCGCTGGCGTCGCTGGTAGGCGCAGCAGAACCCGAACAGTTGCGAGTGCAATAACCGAAGCCCGCCTCGCGCGGGCTTTTTTATTCCTGCGATGCATAGTTGAACCCCAGACCGGCCAGATCCGTGACAGCGTATGCAACAACGCCCCAGACCGGCAAATCCTGGTCGGTGGCCAGCGGCTTCAGTACACCATCGCCGTTCAGCTCCTGCAGCGCAGGGGAAGGCTTAAGTAACAGGCGACGCATTACCAGCTCATCATTCTCGACGGCGATGATAATATTACCGTGCTGAGGCGTCAGGCCACGGTCGATAGCAAGCAGGGATCCTTTGACGATCCCAACGTCAGGATAATCGCTGGCGCTACGAAAGAGGTATGTCGAGTGCGGTGAGAGGTAGACCAGATCGCCTAAACTAAGTCTTTGCTCAGCATATCCTAACGCCGGGGACTGAAAAGCCATAAAGTATACTCGCCTATAATATCTGCCTGACTTGTCTTAAAGCTCTGTCATTTGAATTAGTAAAATAATAGCAAAAAAGGGGCCGAAGCCCCTGAATATTAGTCAAAAAATCTGTCGATAAGGCTTTTAACCAGAGCGGTAAGGATGATTTTACCCGCCCACTGCAACGGGACCAGCCAAAGTCTGGTCTTGCCGTTCTCGCATGATAAGAGGCTTGTCGGTCGCATGATTGTGTTCCTCGCTACCTTTACAGGAAGCCGGACATACCTCTAAAATGACAGTGTGAAAAGCATCGGTAGGTAGTCCAGCAATGATTGACTGCTTTACTGATAAACACCTTCTGGTGTTATGAAGCTGGGAAACATGGCCGTGTTTCTCAGCTTTTTTTTTCCATAAATTTTTCCTTTTAATGAACAAAGTAAGCAATATCCCGTATGGGAAACGTTTTGAAAACGGTTGACTTTAATTACAGGATATTTTAGTGACCTGCCGCCAGATAACAAGACAGAAAAATGATGGGCGCAGGGCTTGTTTTTTGTGCGAAATTTCCTAACACCGCGACTTATAAGGCCCAACAGCGTGTCAACTACTAGGTTAAAAAATTGGAGATTTTGATCGACCGCTGATTTTTCGCACATCGCTGTGCTTTTTCCCGACATCAGCCAGGAATATTTTGGTGTTGCCCCCTATCTAGTGGCTACAAGATCGAGCTATACCACTACATGTAGTATTTTCAAATCAGGCGTTATGAACGGAGAATAATATGATCTATGCCTGGGTTGATGGTCAGAGACGCCAGCCATTGGTAAAAGGTGAAAAGACAGAATGCAGAAACTGCGGAGGCATGCTGACAGCAGTTATACCAGCACAAAATATTCGTCACTGGAGGCATAAAGCTGGAGATTGCGACACATGAAGTAAGCCTGAAGGGCCATGGCATTTGCAATGGAAGGAAGCATTCAGTGAAGAGTGTCGAGAAGTTGCGCTCAGGGATCCTCTGACCAATGAACTTCATCGAGCAGACATATTATATGGCCAAAGCACAGGTTTTGAGACGGTACTAGAACTCCAACATTCCCCTATATCTGAAGAAGAGAGAATTTCTCGGGAACAATTTTACAGGCAAGGACGTCGTATGTTCTGGCTAGTGCATCTGGATACGGGGTTCGAGGTCCAATGATGTAAAAAACCACGCTAAGAGGTTAATTCATTGTTTGTATTGAAATTTAATGGTCTTAACTCGCCCTTCAAAATATCGTCTGGTAACGAAAACGTATAATGCCCCAGCATATTTATATGGCCATGTATCAGCGGCGACAATCTTGCCAGGTGCTCCTCCTCAGGTGTTTCCCCCGATTTGCGAAGATGTGACAACGCCTCCTGCATGTAAAGTGTATTCCACAGCACAACCGCATTGGTCACCAGGCCCAGAGCACCCAGTTGATCTTCCTGACCTTCACGGTAGCGTTTTCTAATCTCACCACGTTGTCCGTAGCAAACGGCTCGAGCCACTGCATGGCGTCCTTCTCCCCGGTTGAGCTGAGTGAGTATCCGACGCCGGTAATCCTCATCATCGATATAGTTGAGAAGATACAAATTCTTGTTGACCCGGCCCACTTCCATAATCGCCTGAGCCAGACCAGATGGTCGGCTACTTCTCAACAGTGAACGAATAAGCTCTGATACATGGATGGTCCCAAGCTTCAGTGAGCCCGCCATTCGCATCATTTCATCCCATTGGGATTCTATTTTTGAAAGTTCAACACATCCCCGGGCCAGCTCATTCAGGGCACCATAATGGGCTATTTTATCTGCCCGCCAGAATATCGCCCCACCTGCATCGGCCAGACGAGGGGAAAACTGGTAGCCCAGTAACCAGAACAGGCCAAAAATGATATCGCTGGATCCTGCCGTGTCCGTCATAATTTCTACCGGATTCAGCCCGGTCTGCTGCTCCAGAAGCCCTTCCAGTACAAAGATGGAATCACGAAGCGTACCGGGAACGACAATGCCATGGAAACCGGAGTACTGATCTGAGACGAAGTTGTACCAGGTGATACCGCGTCCTGAACCAAAGTATTTACGATTTGGTCCGGAATTAACCGTTTTAACCGGTGTGACAAAACGCATACCATCTGCGGAGGCAACCTCCCCACCTCCCCAGTACCCTGCGAGCGGCAGCGTGGACTGAAAATCAACCAGCCGTGCATTAGCGCTAACCAGCGTTTCTGCCCTGAGATAATTTTGTTTAACCCAGCTCAGGCGATGACGAGTAAGCGCGGGAATATTATGCTTTATCAGAGGTTCATGCCCTATATTGCAGGCTTCCGCCAGCAATGTTGCGCACAGACTGACCTGGAGATCCTGCGCCCGTGCACCTGATTCACTGACGTGGCTGAATTCGCGGGTAAAACCGGTTCGGGCATCTATTTCAAGCAACAGCTCAGTCAGATCAACGGGTGGGATCAGTTCTCTTACCCGATGATTCAATTGTATCAGTGCCGGTGGCTCATCCAGTTTATCCAGACTGCTGATCGTCAGTGAGGGATGCTTACCTTCATTGCTTATGCTGACCGCTGCGTTGCAGGCAAAACGTGAAGCCACTGATTTCCATGTGTCATCAAGCCGCGTAGCCAGTTGTTCTGCTGCTTTAGTTCCGTCTGATGGATGACCCAGCGCCCGACATACCGGGATCCGTTGTGCCTGCCATTCAGCTCCCTGAAGCAATTTTTGACGCGGGTCCCCCCACCGGTCACTGTTCTCCAGCCAGAGATCACGACGGCGCAAAGAATCCTGAAGGCGCTCAAGAAGGCACAACGAGTAACCCGCTCGTAGAATCCTGCCATCTCTGTCGTAGACCAGACGTTTCCAGGGGCCGGAAATGATTTGCTCTGGTGCATCGTCGAGAATTCGCTTTTTTGAGCCACTCAGTTCGGCCAGATAATGGATTGCTGACAATGTGTGCTCCCCGGCCGGGGCAGCCTGAAAGTGTAAGTCACGCAACATCGCGGAAAGAAAGCGCTTCACCCGTCCATATTGTTCCACCATTTCATCCTGAAAGTGAGTATCCTGAGGGCGCGCCAGCTCATTTACCTTACCGACGGATTCAGCCAGTTTGTCCTTTGGTATGCGGCGAAAAATAGCCTGCCGCAGAGCTGCTTCATCGGTGTTCTCATCAAGTAATAACGAGCATGCCCGTGCCAGTAATAGCGCGGCACGATCAAGATCTTTCAGGGTCCTGAGCCGCTTTTTCTGCCCAATACTTTTCGCAGAACGAGTGATATCCAGAATAAGCATATCCAGCACATCAACGGCCTCGTCAAGCGCCGAAATTTCCTGCGCTTTTACAAACGCAGTAAGCACGGCCAGTCGCCGTTCCTCAGGCATTCTTGAAATATATTTCACCGAAGCCATTCCGGCATAACGGGCCAAATTTCGCAGCTGGATGGCAGGCAGACCGGAAAAATTCAGCCGGGAAAACTCCATGCTACGCAGTCGGGTATATCGCTCCAGGGCGTCTGTAAATGACGGTCCACTGATAGTGACAGGACCTTTTCGTATCTCCTCCAGCACCGATATACGCTGCCCTTCAGGTATTTCAAGTAAACCGTCCAGTTGCGCTTTTTGCCAGCTGTCAGGCAACAAAGCCAGCCTTCGCCACAATCGTCGACTTGCCCGTTCACGTACTTCGCCAATCAACCTTGTCAGAGTCGAGGCTGCGGGTAACAGGATCTTATTTTGCAGCAACCATGCAGTAGCAAAATCAAACAGCAGACCTGGGCGCTCATTGCTGAGCCAGGCGCGAGTATAGAGCAAACGCTTCAGTCTGAATGTCCAGGGGAAATCACCAAAATCATGATAATCATAATAGAGCTTGATAAGCCCCTGATGCTCCCAGCGGGTATTTTCTCTTTCAGCATATCGGGAAAGGATCTCTGGTCGGCTGATGTTCAACTGTGCCGCAATGTAAAAACGGATGAATGAAGGAATTTGAAGGGGATCAGGAAGAAATGTTCCCAGGAAGCGCGCCGTAGTCAGCTGAAGTGCAATCCCCAGACGGTTATGTTTTCCCCGTCGCTGATTAATAAAAGCAAGGTCACGCTCATCCAGATGAAAATATCGGGCCAGTTGAACCTCATTTGGCTCTGCCACATAGCGACCGTAGTTTTCTGTCTGTTCTCTGGTCAGAAAATCATCACTCATTGCGCATCCTTTCGTAAACTGGCGATCTGCTCTATTTTTGACAGTCTCAGATATTATAAGTTTTGAGACCTATCTAAATGGGTATAAACATGAGTATCAAAAATCGTATTTTATGCTTTATGATACTACGCAGTATCAATATCGATTTGTGAGACCAATATGGCATTACTGGGATATGCGAGAGTATCAACCAGCCATCAGAAACTGACGATGCAAATTTCTGAGCTGAAATCTGCCGGGGTCAGGGACGATCGCATTTTTACTGACATGATGTCGGGAGCCACAGACGCACGGGAAGGGTTGCAGCGGCTGCTGGCACGGGCAGAAAAGGATGACGTCATCCTGTGTACCAAAATGGATCGTATGGGCCGTAATACCGCTGATATGATCCACATTGTGGATGCCTGCTATAAAAAGGGGATCGCCATACGTTTTCTGGAAAACGGCCTCAGTACCGAAGGAACTATGGGAAAAACGGTGATACAGATTCTGGCCGCCGTGGCTGAGGCAGAACGGGAACGCATTCTTGAGCGTACCAATGATGGCCGGGTAATAGCTATGGCTGCTGGTGTTAAATTCGGGCGAAAACCCCATAGCAAATCTGTGATTGCCCTGCAATTTATACGTCAAAAAATGACGGCTGAAGCTGTGATGAACAAAACGGGGATTTCGCGGGCAACCTATTATCGTTTGAAAAAAGTAGCACTAAATCCTTTTTAAATCGACGCTAAAGAATGAGCAAGTTCACTCATTTCAGGAACAAATTTTCATTCCGGTATCAGGTTGCCAGTTTTTTAAAACTATTCTGATTTCTTAGCTTCCGCTCAGGCCTTTTCGTGATCAACAGGTACAGGACCGCGAAATGCCCGGCGCCATTCGCTTGGGCTGACGCTGAATTTCGCCTTAAAACTCTGGCGGAAAGAGATTGGCGACTGAAACCCGGCCATGTCAGACACGCTTTCAATACTGCTGTCCGTAGTTTCCAGCAACTCCTGGCTTCTCTGAAGACGCTCAGCGTTTAGCCAGTCACCCAGCGTTGTCCCGGTTGCCTTAAAAAAATGACGGGTAAGTGTCCGCCTGCTCATGCTGGCAAACCCCGCCAGCGAGTCGAGGTCGTGCGGCTTGTCCAGATTGCGACGCAGGTAGTCCATCAGCTCGTTCATTTTTCCGTCCCGCGTAGATACAGGGACCGGGCGTTCAATAAACTGTGCCTGACCGCCTTCCCGGTAAGGAGGAACCACCATTCTTCTTGCTACCCGGTTTGCAACCGCTGAACCGTAATGATCCCTGATGATATTAAGACAGCAGTCAATACCGGCGGCGGTGCCGGCAGAGGTAATAAGGCGTTCATCGCTGGTATACAGCGAGTTGCTGTCCAGACGAACGGCGGGAAATCGTTCAACGAAGTCCTGCTCGAACTCCCAGTGTGTTGCAGCCCGGTGCTGATCCAGCAAGCCGGAATACGCGAGCACGTAAGCTCCCAGGCAAAGCCCCACCACTTCTGCGCCGCGCTGCCATGCGTTTATCAGCTTATCAAGTAACGCCTGAGAAGGCCGCTCTTCCGGATGATTCCAGTAAGGCACGATAATAATGTCTGCGACGTCAAGTAACTCAAGGCCATGTTCCACATTGATTGACAGGCCAATATCTGACAGGACGACGCCCGGTTTTTCAGCACAAATTTCCACGCGGAATAAATCCGGCTGCGGCATAGACTGTCCGAAAATAATACAGGGGACTGAAAAGTGAAACGGGCTGAATCCGGCCGTGGCAATCACGGCGACCGTCAATGCAGACATAACGTTAACCTTACCGTAAAGGATAGCCACCGGAACACCGGCGGCAGTATTGCTGATTCCGATTGATCAGAGGATAACAGGTGACCTGTCGGAATACATTCTTCCCCTGAATCAATCTTATTGGCTTATCAGAAAGCCATTGTTTCACCGTCTGCAGGAATAAGAATCTTATCTTCAATACCGTGTTCAAGTGAGAACTCGCGTAATTCTGCGCGGGTAAGGAGGCAATGATTGATTGATTCCATGTGAGACGCCACGATGGTCGCAGTCGGCAACATCTTAAGCGTGCGCAAGGTATCTTCTTTGCCCATGATGATCGGACCGTACAGGTCGTTGACCGCATAGCCGGTATTGAGTACCACAATCTCCGGCTTGAAGCGCTGAAGGCTTTTTACATAAGGCTTAACCCAGACGGTGTCACCGGCGATATAAAGCGTTTTTTCATCATGATGCGTGAAGACCAGACCGCATGCGTCACCCAGTAAATCACCCAATTGGGCATCGGCGTACAGTTCGTTACTGCCGTGCTGGCCGTCAGTTTTATAAATCGTCAGTCCGTCAACAAAATGATTTTCATCTTTCAGTACCCGGATGTTAAAAAAGCCCTGAGAACGGATCAGCGCCGCATCTTTTTCATCCTGCGTATAAATAAGCATGTCTTTAGGAACAGCCTGCTGCGCTGCTTCGTCCCAGTGATCGGTATGAGTGTGGGTCAGGATAACGGCATCAACAGCCAGTAAATCTTCTACAGGCACAGGCAAAGCAACCATGGGATTACGCAGGTGCGGGCGAGCACTCCCGGCAAAACCATCCCAGGCTTCCTTTTCTGCCAGCATTGGGTCGATAAGGAATTTTTTACCGGCATATTGCAGCACGAGAGTGGCATTGCGGATTTGCGTTAATTTCATTAGTTGCTCCAGGGATTCATCAGATTTTGAGACTCAGCCACTGCGTTCGACTGGGTGGCTGCGAGTGGCTTTACTATAAGAGCAGGAAGGGATAGGCCGTGATATGCCCACAGGTCATAAGTCGATGAAATCAGGTCAATCGCAATGGTTAAGTTTTCTTACTGTCCTTTCTCCGCTGCCAAAAGGCCTGTTCAAAGGTAATAGAAAAAAGGGATCAAAAAGGGAACAACCAGCGTCGTGATCCCGCCCATCAGAACAGCAAAAGGGACATAATCCGCGCCGCAGTACTTCTCAATAACTGGCAGCGTCACATCAAGAGCCGTTGAACCGGATATAGCGATGGTGGCGTTACTGTAACCGAACCGCGAAATCAGCGGAATGAGCATCAGCGCAGATATCCCGCGAAACAGATCGCTTAAGAAAGCCACGGTTCCTAACAGAGGATTGCCCATTTTGGTGAACAGCGTTCCAGAAAGGGTATACCAGCCAAACCCGGATCCGATCGCAAGAACCTCATGGAGCGGCACGTTGATAAACAATGATGCCAGGGCGGCCCCCATAAATGATGATAATATCGTGACCAACGTCAGCCTCAGGTTAGCTTTGTTTAACAGCACGCGTTTAATACTGATATTCGAATACGATAATTTTACCGCGACGGAAAATATCAACAGATACAGAAGCAAAGATATAATGCGGTCTGCGTCCAGGTCGGGCATTAGCCCTCTGAACCCCAGTATAAAGCCGGCCGCCGCCGTGATTATCTGAGTAAGCGTGGGAAGAAAAATTGACAGCAGATCTGAATGACTGTTCTGCAGGTGTGAAGCATTACGGAGAAGCCGTTTTTCTCCACTCAGCTTGCCCACAGCGACCAGGGTAATAAAGGTGACCACCGATGTACCTGACGCAATGATCAGAGCATTAAAGCCCGCGACGGAGAGTTGCCCCTTAATATCAGGGATCTCGCCAACCGTGGCCCCCATAAACAACAGAAGCAAATACAGAGACAGCATTGAAATTTTATCAAAGAAGGAAGGGTGACTATTTTTAACGACTTTTTTCAGGTTAAGTCCGCCCGCAAAGGCCAGGAAAATAGGCAGCAGGCTGTATAAGGCGATGAGCATTTTTTCCTTAATAAATTAAGCAGATGTTTATATGAATAAGCGGTCGTACACCGTAAATAGCCACGATGAAGCCGGGAGGGTTATCAAAGAGAGGGCTGTGTTATCGGGTAACAACACAACCCATATATAGACCTGCGATTTTTACAAACCAGAGAGTTATTTTACGCTGCAGCGCGCACTCAGCCCGAACAGGGCAAGGTCGCTCAGTGCTTTGGTTGGCGCAGCGCACCCTTCAGCAATAATGTGCATATTCATCCCCAGTCCCTGCGGGGAAAGCGCCGTATGCGTGACACAGTGTTGCGTCATCATGCCGGTAAGATAAATATCAGTAATGCCGTTGTCACGTAGCAGCTGCTCAAGACCGGTTTCTAAGAAGCTGTCTGCCTCTTTCTTAATGATAACCGGCGCATCTCCCAGCGCAGCGACAACATCCGGATGAATTTTCGCACCCTCACTGTCAGGCCTGAAGAATGGTGCATCGGCTGTTGCGATATGCTGAATACCGACGATCAACCAGCCTTCCTCACGCGCTTTTTCAATCGCGTTAACTGCACCTTTACAGGCTGTTTCAGGCGCCTCAAGTGGAAAGGAACCACCTGGGAAATAATCATTCTGGATATCGATAACGATCAGTGCATTTTTCATGTTCAGTCCTTGGGATTTATTTGTCGAAAGGGTCACAGAGTGACCTAAAAACTAGCAACTAAACACTCAATCCCGTGAGGGGGCGTAAAGTCAAATTTCGATGGGAGCGGGCCAATAAAAAATTATTTTTTCCTGTGTATTTCTTCATAAGATCAGGTATCCCGCCTTACGGCAACGGCAAAGTGACCTCTTCCTCTGTTATAGCGTGACGTTTTTTACACAAAGCCAGCCAAAGCAGGGGTACCGCAAGGCCAAGCACCCAGGGCACTAAAAGAAGGTGCATGGTTTTCCAACCATAAGCATTGAGCAGCGGGCCAGCTCCCAGAGAACAAAGAAGGCTGAAGATAAAGACGCTCATGTCATTTGCCGCCTGTGCAATCCCCCTTTCTCCCGTGGTGTAAGTTGTTGCCAGCAGGCTGGTTCCGCCGATGTAGAGAAAATTCCACCCTATCCCCATCAGGACTAATGCAATGGCAAATATCCCCCACGTAACGCCCGAAACAGCCAGAGCAATGTAGGCAAGCATGAGAAGAACGCCCGTCAGCTTAATGTTAATGACACCGAACCGGTCGATCAGTTTTCCCGTGAAAAACGACGGTACGAAACGGCCCAGTATGTGGAGTTGGATCACGACGGAGATTTGTGACAAGTCAAAACCGTAATGCTTCATTGCAATGGGCGTTGCCGTCAGGCCCAGAACCATTATTCCAAATCCGGATGCGCCGGAAAAAAGGGCGACAAGATACGCAGGCTGAGAAACTACTTTTTTCCACGGCCTTGCCGGCACTTGCCCGGAAGGTTCACCAGGCTGGACCGGTATCTGCAAACGTGACAATAACAACAGGCCCAGCGAGGCCAGTATGCCCATAAAGAGGAATGAGCCTACAGGGGTCCGCTTGGAAAACGGAATCTATGGTCACTCCCGTTTTTGCAACACCGATTTTGACGACAAGT
>OJWA01000026.1_pt1 | contig 86359 bp, 79 predicted proteins | sample 1600391 | NCBI WGS metagenome assembly OJWA01 (sample SAMN04436625, study PRJEB24849) | human gut metagenome | biome: human gut; feature: NICU; material: stool | host: Homo sapiens | place: USA: Saint Louis, MO | collected 2009-12-23 | reverse complement strand
TCTGAGGTGAGCATATCACCTCTGTTCAGGTGGCCAAATTCAGTAAACCACTTCACGGGGCCCAAGAGAACCGCATAGCACGATTGCTCTATGCGGGGAGTATAGATTTATGCCCGGAAAAAGACAATCCGTTCTGTGCATACTCCTCCCGTGCAATTTAAGCGCAGGGCGGGGTGGATAAAAACATTTCACTTATTCAGGCTAAACGTCCTGATAACCGCCACCGTGGCGATCATTCCACTGCCTGCAAATGCTCTAATCCAGAGTGGTTCGCACCAGCAGGTTACCGGCGTCTTCCCGGACAGATGGGGCACGCCATGAGCCGACTCGTGGTTAAGGACAAACGTACCGGCAAAATGACACTGCGTCAGCGCATGTCACGCCATCCCTATTTTGTGCAGCTACGCGAAGCTGCAGGACGTAAACGCGATTTTCGGCCCGAAAAGCAGGCGCTATATGACGCTATGTGGCCGCTGTGTGTCCAGCGCGCGGATCTTGCCACCTCTGTTGTAACCTTTAACGGCAGCAAGCTGGCCGACGAACTGAGTCCGAAAGACGAAAACGGCAACGTCATTCCGGAAACGCGTGTAGAACCCAGCCGGTTGTCACGCCTGTTTGAGGAGTGGGAGCGTTACGGCCTGATTGAGCGGCCAAACCTTGAAATGGATCCCGTAACCGGTTACTGCATGCCGCGCCATATCGTGCTGACCGACCAGTTCTGGCAGCTGTGCGGCATCGACATGGACAAATTTCTGGCGGAGCGCAACGAACGCCTTGCCGCGGAGGCTGACGGCATTATTGAGCCGGGTACACACGCCTCTGTTCGCGCAGCGCGCCGGCGCTGGTATGAAAATATGCGCATGGCCACGTTGATTAGCCGCCGTGATAAAGCTTCTAGGCAGAAGCGTCGTAAGCGGCTCAGTAAACTGCCGATCGATGACAGGCGTAACGCAATGGCCAAACTGCTGCGCGCACGTCCGGTCCACGAGTGGAAAACACTTCCCCCTGAAGACTTTGACCGCCTGGTGTGGAAATGTCTGCGGCAGCTGGAGCTGGGCCTCGACCATGAGCCCGCGCGGCCAGAGATACCCGCTATCGTTCACTGACGTTTACCTCTTGTTTTTACCGCCTTGACTGGCGGTGGTGGCGTTTGTGCAGGGAGCTGAAAGCGCGCAGCGGTGCCGGCAGCGGGTCACAGGAAGCGGAGAAAAGTGGCCACGCGCAGCATCCGCATTTTTTTATCACAGTTACCTGCAATCAACATCAGAAAATTACCAGCAACTACAGCCAGCACTACGCGCAAAACAGTCCTGACTAACGTCAGAAAGAATAATCAAAATAATAAATAAGGTTTTCATTCTGACATCTGTCGAGGATAAATTTGATGACTTCGCTTGCAGCGGCCGCAGGCGTCCGCGCCGCTCAGAACCTGAAGTAGCTCCCGCCGACAGGCGGCGGGCAAAGCTTATTAGTTACATCATTCATAAATGCTTCCTTTTAACCCCCATCCGAGCAGAACCTGAAACCCCGCGCCCCTCTCCGGCAAAACCCCAGAGTCGGACCTGAAGCCCGGTTGCCCCCACTGACCAGCCCCGGCCGCCCGGCCCGCAGGGCCGGTACTGCAGTGGCTGATTAATGGGTGCTGTAACTAATTGCTTGGGTGTCGCTGTGGGTGATGCCGCGGGGGCTTTCTTTCGTCTGCGACCGTCTGGCTTCTGTGTGCCTGACAGGCCGCTGCTTCAACGGCGGTCGGGCAGGGCGTGGTGGGGCCGGGGATATACGCGTCGAAGAGCTGCGACTTTGCGTTACATTAGAAAGAAAGGTTGAAATAACCTGTGGCAATGAGATAGCTCATCAAGCGAAGCCCTCCTCTGTTTGTCCGGTAACCTTTGAGTCTTAATTAACACATGCACGTCGCTAAAATCAGGACACAGGTCACCGCTCCAGTTTCAACGTCATCTGGGCGCAGATTTTCAGCAGTGCCGACGGCAGGTACAAAATTATAAAACGTGTGCGGTTTACAACTATGAGGGGAGAGTTTTGAATATGACATCATGCGTGGTCTTCATCCTGAAGTATTAGAGCGAGATATCAGCCAACCCTTAGCAGGAATAAGTGAACTCTCCGTGTGGGCTCGTAAATCCATTTCAGGCAGGAAAATCGGAAAATTGCCTTGTGGTGCTGAGGTTTCGCTTGGCGAGAATACAACCGGGCTTTGAGCGAAGCGGTTATATATTTCAATTAGTTACATAGTATTAATCTCGTCCGACTGTTCCATGAGCTGTTCTACACTTATACCTTCAGTCACACAGCCTGATTGAAAAAACAGCATCAATTAGAGGGTGGCGACAGCAACGAGTCACGCAATCGCAGCCATCAAAACTGATCGTGCATGAGAGGAGAACACCATGAAAGCAGTTGTCTATAACGGGCCTTTTGACGTTTCAGTAAAAGAGGTTCCGGACCCCAAAATAGTGCGCCCAACCGATGTGCTTGTCCGTATTACCACCACCAATATCTGCGGTTCCGACCTGCATATGTATGAAGGGCGAACCAGTTTCGAACAGGGCCGCATCTTCGGCCATGAGAATCTGGGACAGGTGATTGAGATCGGCAGCGGTGTTGAGCGGATTAAAGTCGGTGATTACGTCTGCTTGCCCTTTAACGTCGGCTGCGGATTCTGTGAAAATTGCGAGAAAGGGTTAACCGGCTACTGCCTGACGGCAAACCCGGGTGCGGCCGGAGCCGCCTATGGTTTTGCTGAGATGGGGCAGTGGGACGGCGGACAGGCAGAATTACTTCGCGTTCCCTTTGCTGACTTTAACTGTCTGGTGCTGCCTCCGGATGCAGTTGAGAAGGAAGAAGACTACGTTATGCTTTCCGACATCTTCCCGACCGGCTGGCATGCCACTGAGCTGGCAGGATTACGCCCGGGAGAGAGTGTTGCTATTTACGGCGCTGGCCCGGTCGGCTTAATGGCTGCGCACTCGGCCATGATTAAAGGCGCATCACAGGTGTTTGTTGTCGATACCCATCCCGACAGACTGGCGTTAGCCGAACAAATTGGCGCTGTGGCGATCAATGGCGTGGGTGATGATGCGGTAAATAAAATTCTCGAATTAACCGATGGGCGCGGCACGGATTGCGGCTGCGAATGCGTAGGTTATCAATGCTGCAATAAGCATGGCCACGAGGATAACTCCGCCACCTTGAATAGCCTTGTCGCGTCAACCAAAGCCACGGGCGGCATTGGTGCGGTAGGTGTTTTTGTTCCTCAGGATCCTGGGGGGGCGACCGATCTGGCTAAAGAAGGTAAAGTGCCTTTTGATTTTGGTACTTTCTGGTTCAAAGGTCAGTCAATTAAGACCGGTCAGTGTAACGTAAAAGCCTACAACCGCCAGCTCGCAAGGCTTATCCATCAAGGGAGAGCCAATCCGGCGCAGATCATCTCACATCGTCTCGCGCTGTCAGAAGCCCCTGAGGGATATAAGCATTTTGACGATCGTGATAATGGCTGGACAAAAGTCATTCTGAAACCCTGAATTATGAACCAACAGAATAAAAGCCATATTCAGGCCGTGGTGATAGTGAGAATAAAAACCGTCTGTCTGTGGCTTAATGTTTTACATCGCATATTATGGAAAAAAGGAGAAGTGAAAGAGTTAAAGTGTCTCGCAAATCAAGCTTCAAGGACTTTATTTAAAAAAAATTACGTTAAGCGAAACATGATAGTAGTAATGGCCTTTAAGTTCTTTCCCTGCAAATTTTGAGTCACATTCCAGACTTCTAAGCACGGCCAACATACAAGGGTGGGGTTGGATTTGCAGTATATGAAGGGGGAGGGCGGCTGCGCCGCGCTACCGGCGCCGTTCAGCTACCGGGTGATATGTAGGACTGGCTGGCGCCTTCATGCCGCTGCGCGGCATAGGGAGGGCAATCGGGTAAAAACATAATCGCGTCTGAATGCTGGCAAATTGCGAGGCGGTATCCGGTTTCGCTGGAGGCGTAAACCAGTCCGGCCTGGTCACAATCACCGGCTGATCAGGCTGGCTGACGAAGTTAGGCGACATGATCTGCACGCCGAATTCACTGAACACATCCTGTATATAGCCATGAAGAATACTCCTTACCCCGGCCAGTGATTCACCTGCCTGAAGCCGGACCTGCAGTTCGTATGCCACATACCAGTCCTGCAGCGCCAGCTGACGTACCAGCGGAGCAATGCTGTGGTTAATCCCCGGAGTGCGACTGGCGGCCAGCTCCAGCATCGCTTCAACCTGCCGCCAGAACCGTAACCTCGTAGTTCTCGCGGGTCAGAATTTTCGTTGCCAGCATGCCAACCTCGCTGACGACGCCCTCATGATCGGCAATCCTGATCACTTCGCCTTTGCGCAGCGCGCGGGAATAGGTCAGCACCAGGCCGCTCATGGCATGGTTCATCACGCCTGCCGCTCCGGGCGTCAGCATCAGTCCGAAGAAAACGCTTATTCCTTTGAAGGCGAGCGAGTCAGCGCCGGGCAAAAACGGATAAGCCGCCGACAAGGCGAATAACCATATGACGACGCTGATGAGTTTACGGATAACGCCGACCTATCTTACCGTTCGCTCCTGGCGCTTGTGTCTGTCCGCTCAGTGCCAGAAGCGGACATTGGTGCTTAAGTAATCCTAAATTTGCATTTAAAATTAAAAGCGTGAAACATTGAAAAGGTTATTACCTAATTCCAAAATTGCATAATCAGTTATCTCATCCATGTTTAATATGTAACCTTAGCTGAGGAGATATTATGTTAGACGAATATAAAAAATGCATCGAATCCTGTTACCTATGCGCAACTGCATGTGATAACTGTGCGGCTTCGTGTCTCGAAGAAGAGAATCTTGAGATGATGCGCGAGTGCATAAAACTGGATATGCAATGTGCAAATATCTGCCGTCTTGCAGCTCAATTCATGACACTAAATAGCGATTCAGCCCAAGCGCTCTGCCGTCTTTGCGCTGACGTTTGTCAGAAGTGCGGCGATGAGTGTGGAAAGCATGAACATGACCATTGCCAGGAGTGCTCCAGAGCTTGTCATCACTGCGCCGAACAATGCAGAAAGATGGCCGCCTGAGAATAAATTCAAATTACTAAACCCGCTTCGGCGGGTTTTTTAATCCCAGTGATAAGCCGTAGGTGGGTGAGACAGGTGAGTTTAAAGGGGCGGGCGGGAAATGGATCTACTCGAAAGGGCTGGCCTTAATGACAAATTCTGGCACAGATTATTTGAATGACTCAATGTCCGCTTTTCGCTCTTAGCGGACTATAGGCCAGCTGCAGAGCTGTTTGCCATCAGACCCAGCCGGGACCCTCTGGCGACGACGCTTGTGACGTCTGGCGGAGCTTACTGATTCTGCCGGTAGTGCATCAGGGTTGATGACCTGGCCCTACCGGGGAGCTGGAGAACACCAGCAGAATGGTTATGCTTTTAATCATCAGAGGAAGAAAACCGGTGGAGCTGCTGTCACACAGCAGCATTAAGTGAAGAAAGCAGACCGTGAGACAGCGCGTTGGAGAGAGGAAGCGCAGGCGAAGGGAAATAACCGGTACGTCAGTCCCACCTTTCCAGGGAACACCGTAAACGACCAGACTTACGGGTGCAGTTAAAGTGTGAAATCGACGTGCTCGCCGCCGGGCATATTAACACCGATAGTTAGCTGGCCGCCGAGCGCTTCAACATATCGTTTGAGCGTCGCGATTTTCAGATCCTCGCCTCGCCCTTCGATAGCCGCCACAGAAGGTTGCGCGATCCCCATAGCTTCTGCCTGCTGCTTCTGCGTTTTAGCCAGCGCCTCGCGAAGTTTATACAGCTGAGAATCAAGCCGCATTTCTGCAACTTTATCATTCACCTGAGTCAGTTCCTCGGGTGTCAAATCAGCCATCAGATCATCCAGCGTTTTCATTTTCCACTCCGTTTCAGTTGGTCCAGGTGTCGGTGATACTCGCGTTCAGCCGTTTTAATCATGGTCTTGTAAAAACGCTTTTCATCAGCGCCTTCTTTGTTACCCGCGCAAAGGATGATGGCTTTGCGAAGAGGATCGAACACAAAAAATCCTCTTACAGGTCGGCCGTTGCTCTGTACTCTGAGCTCTTTCATATTGGGGATTTTCGAGCCGTACAGCGTATCGACATGCGGCCGCCCGAGGTGTGGACCTTCCTGCTTCAGAAGGTTCAGTGCGGCAATAAAGTCCAGCTGCATTGCTCTGTCCTGCTCTTTCAGCCATTCAGCGAACAAATCCGTGGTTTCAACAATCCACACAGGCCCACCTTTATAAATTACAATCTATATAGAATATATATTAGAGTCTATATTTTCAACGCTGTTCTGTATCAGTTTGAGCATGTGATGGTGGGCTTTGCTGCTGGCGGGTTCTGTTACAAATTCTGGACAGACCGGAGCCGCCTCGCTACTCGGGCCTTTTGTGTAAAACCTGCGGCGTCATTACCGGCCCAGCCCTCAGCGGCTGAATCTTTCTATGGTCTGAACGCGCTGCTGCTGGCCCGCTGCAAGGGTTGATCTAAAGTGCGCCATCGGAGCCGGCAAAACTGGAAAATTGGGAGCCTTAGAATTTTGATGCTAATGTCCGCTTTGTACCAGAAGCGGACGTTGCAAAGTCCATAACGGTTCATTGAATGACAGGGGATAAAGCAGGACAAAGCTTACATACGTCCTGTTCTGAGCGCATTTAACCAGTCGGGACGGTTATTCGCGCTCGCAACTAAAGCGGCTGATTCCCAGTCATACTCAACCGCTCTGAGTTCTGCATTCCATAACCCGTTATGTTGCTCCACTATTGCATAGCGGGCATGGGGAGAACCACTTTCCATGACATGCGCACAGGGTGTGTCATCATCATAGGCCTGTAACCCTACGCTGCCAGGGTTGACAATCAGTCGGCCGTCAGCCAGCCGCATTTTTCGGGGGATGTGCGTATGGCCGCACAGGATGAGCGATTCGCTTCTGCTTGCAATAAGCGCTAAAACGCGCGCTTCAGACGACGGCCGCACACCTGAAGCAGTGACTTCTTCGAGAAGATAAACAAGGTCGTCACCCGGGACGCCGTGCACCATCAGTATGTCCTCACTAAAAGTTAACTCTGCCGGCAGGTTTTTAAGCCATCTCCAGTGCGCAGCCTGAAGGCTTTTGAACGCATGCCTGTCAGACAAGCTCATATCTGAAAAATCCAGTTCGAGGAGTTGTCGTTCGTGATTACCTCTTACAGTTGGAATGTCAAGAGGCATCAGCCTGTCAGCGGTTTCCGCAGGGAACAGCCCTCCCGAAACAATATCGCCCAGGTTCACAATCTGATCGACTCCCTGAGACTGAATGTCCGCCAGCACAGCATCCAGCGCCGGAAGATTCCCGTGAATATCTGATATCACTGCCAGTTTCATACTGTTTTCCCGGTTATGTTTAATCTCACAGATTCCCTCACCTGAGCGGCCTGCAAAATGGATAAAGACACTGTCTGCGATTAACCTGTCCGAAGAATAACGCGGCGTCTGTCCTGATGCACAGTTCAGAAGTATGGGCAGTCAGCTGAAAGGTTGTATGACGGCTTTGCAGATTATTTCCCAGTATATGAAGCGCTTATCACGCTTGCACTTCTCATGTCGGCTAACAAAGGCGGTGTAAGCCCAGGTCTACCTTGTCAGGGCTGGCACAGCAGCTCTGAGCCAGAAACAGACGTTGAAAAATCCATAATGTTTCATGCTGCTTCCCCCTGTTTTGTCTTTACTCACCCGACTTATCATTCGGGCATTCTGTAAGCTGACAAGAGATCCCCGCATTATATTCATTACGGGGAACAGGCATGAGGGTAACCCTTATCTCTGCCCGGTATGATTCACCGGGACTTACTGGCCAGTTCGATGCAAAGCGCGCCGATCTGCTGCACAGCCTTCAGAAGTTCAGGTGTGGGTTCATTTGCGCAATTCAGTCGAAGAAAATTATGTAAGTCGCTCCCACCAGGAGAAAACAAAGCGCCTGGACTTACGCCAATGCCCAGCGCCAGCGCGCGGCGATGCACCTCCAGGGTATCTATCGGGTGCGGGAGTTCTACCCATAGCAGAAAACCCGCTGCTGGCATGGCAGCATGCGTTCCCGGCGGGAAACTCGACCTGACCTGTTCCAGGACAGCCCGCATCCCCTTTTCAATCCGTAACTTCAGATGTCGCAGGTGACGCTCGTAGTGACCACTTGCCAGAATCTCACCCGCTGCTGCTTCAAGCTGCGGCGCGCCCGCCCAGTCGCCAGCCATGCGAGCCTGCAAAACCTGATTATGATAGCGGCCAGCCGCAACCCATCCGATTCGCCAGCCCGGAGCCAGCGTTTTGGACAGGGAACTGCAGTAAATAACATTCCCGCTCTGGTCGAATGCCTTACATGCCGGAGGACGTTGCTCCTCACCAGCCAGGTCACCATACACATCGTCTTCGATGAGAGGTATGCCCGCTTGTTCAAGCAAAGCAACAAGCTTGCGCTTGCGTGTGACAGACATGCTGGCCCCAAGCGGGTTCTGCACCGTAGGTGAAGCCAGCACAGCAGCAGGCCGGTGAATGCAGACAGCTTCGGCAAGCGGTGCCAGCATTAAGCCCTCAACAGGATCGGTAGGAATTTGCAATGCTTTCAGACCTAAATCCTCCAGAAGCAGAAGCGTTCCAAAGTAAGCAGGCTGCTCAATCGCCACCGCATCACCTGGCTGGCATACTGCCCGCAGAGCCAGGCGCAGAGCCTGGGTTGCGCCTGCAGTAATGATGAGATCATCTGCATTAAAACGGGCGCCCCACAGCGCTGCGCGTGTAGCAATCTTACTGCGTAGTTCTGCTCTCCCGGGCGGCAGGCTGTAGCTCTGCCCGCCTGCTTTAAGACGGCGACCTGCAGCCTGCAGCGCCCGCTGCAGAGTAACAGCAGGCAGCCAGTCTGCATCAGGCAGCGCTGCGCCAAGTGGCACCAGACGAGTCTCTGCGTTGCTGAACAGTGAACGCGCTATGGCTGACATGGTGACGGGCACAGGACCACGCAAGGTATGAAGAAGCTGTATGTCCCGGGAATCCTTTATCTGACGCACAAAGTAGCCCGAGCGCGGTCGCGCTGTAATCAGGCCCTCTGCCTCAAGACAACGGAGTGCCTCCAGTGCTGTCGGAAGGCTGACCTGCTCGCGTTCAGCCAGCTTACGTGTGGAAATCATCCTGTCGCCGGGCCGCAGGACTCCTGACGCAAGGGTGAGCCGTAGCATCTCAGCAATGCGGCGATAATGAGGTAGCGACGTGAGCGGAGCAGACATTGCAATCTGTATAGTCGGTTTTTTGATAAATCTGACTATACAGACGATGAAGCACCGCATCTATAGTGTCGAATATGATTCAGACAAGGAGGGACTATGCTTAGCAAGAACTTTGATCTTTCTACCTATTTCCGTCGTATTAACTATACCGGAGCAGCGACCGCTGATACTGCCACTCTGCATGCTATGATGCGCCATCAGCTCTTCTCGATACCCTTTGAGAATCTGGATGTGCAGGCAGGTAAAATCGTCTCGCTGTTACCTGAAGATATTGCTGACAAGTTGCTGCAACAAGGCCGGGGCGGCTACTGCTATGAAGTCAATGGATTGTTTGCCATGGCGCTGGAAGCATCAAACATCCCGTATCGTTTCGTTGCAGCGCGACCCATGTTCTATCCGGCCAGGCGCCCCAAAACCCATATGGCGTTAATTGCTGAAGTTGATGGTCGACAGTGGCTTTGCGACCTCGGTTTTGGCAGTTATGGCATCCGCGCACCCGTGGCCCTGGACATTCTTGATACTGAAATCAAACAAGATTTCGATACCTTTCGACTTACTCGTGACAAGCATGATAACTATCTGCTGCAGGCGAAGGCAGAGGGTGAATGGTGCAACCAGTACAGCTTTGACCTCTCACCCTGTGAGTGGACAGATTTTGTTCCGGCGAACTACCTCAACTCTACTCACCCTGACGCCATCTTTGTGCAGAAACTGCTGGTTATACAGCACCGGCCTGAAGGACGCCTGATTTTGCTGGGCGATATGCTGAAATGGGTTTCAGCGGATGGAGTAGAAAAGCAGCAGCTGAAGCAAAGCGAGATCTTTTCTGTGCTGAAAAACCGCTTTGCTTTGCAAATGCCGGAATAAACCAGAGGCCATCTTATTTTTATAACACTTCCTGCTTCCGTAGTTTGAAAACACAAAGGGCCGCGTGGATACGCAGCCCTCTGGCCGGCTCCCTGCTCAGAACAGACCGCAGTCTCGCTTAATCCGCCAAAAGTTCGAAATGTTTAAAGGGAGGCAACGGCGTCAGTTTCGTTTGCTGCAATGGCGATATGGTATCCATTACCACTCCTGCCAATACGTGCGAAGCCGTCCGGGCCTAAGTGCATGCCAGCCACCAGCGTTTTTTCTCTGAAGACGTGTCCCAGCAATGCTTTCCGCGTTTCCCTGGCTTGCACAGGATTTGTGTCAAAGGTAATGGAAACATCCGGATGTGCGGATTGAATATGGGGAAAGTGAACGATATCGCCCCAGATTATTAAACGGCTGTCACCGGAATCAATACGAAAACCGGTATGCCCGGGCGTATGGCCGGGCAGCCACACAGGCGAAATGCCTTCCACAATTTCTTCATGGCTCAGGAAGTGCAGATTATGCGCATAAGCCTCTAACGTCCGGCGAGCCAGTATAAAATTGCGCTGAACGCGTTCACTGGCTCTTTCTTTTTCTTCCTCGTTCCACCAGTAACCTGCTTCAAGAGGATGCAGATGAAGTTCAGCATTTTTGTAGACAGGTAATCCTTTATCATCCAGCAGGCCGCCAATGTGATCAGGATGAGCGTGCGTCAATAAAACGGTATCGATATCGTCAGGGCTGACTCCGGCGGCCCTGAGGCTTGATTTAAGCATGCCACCCGCATTATTGCTGCCTCCTGTACCGGCATCGACAAGGATGGTTCTTCCCCTGCCGCGAATGAGGTAACAATTAATGTGAATATCGCCAGGTTCAGTGATACCTGTACTGAGCTGAATATTTTCGGCATCCGCCGTTTTGATGTCTGACAACAGCGCCAGGCTGGCTGACATCACTCCATCACTGAGAGCAGTCACCAGAAAATCACCGATCTGACGCGACTTCAGCGTCAGCTGCTTCCTCATCTCGCCCTCCGCAACGGCCTTATGAAGCTGCGGCGTGACAGGTTCATAAAGGCGAGCATCAGGAACAGACTGAGACAGTCGTACCGCAGCGTCGCGATCAAGCACACAGGCAAAGCGCCGTTGCTGAACGTCGGCCTGTCCTGTCGCATTCATCACCGTTGCCGGGCATCCTGTTTCCTTCCTGATGAAGTCAATTGGCTGCGTGCTCAGCAGCAAAACCTGCCCGTCTGATACTGCCGGAGCCAGTCCTTCACATTCATACAGGCTGCGCTGCCAGTCAGTGACAGAGGCCTGCCAGTGAGAAAAATTACCGCCGCCTTTCAGACGGTATTCTTCGCCATTAAGTACCCGGGCATCTGCAATGGTATGAATGGCGAGGTAAGCAGGACAGCCAGTACCGAGTGCGCGAAAGCGCTGAGAAGTGATGAATCCGGTTACAGAGATGAGCGCTGGCAATTTTTCCAGACTGTAAAACGTATTCCAGTCCTTCTCGCTGGCGGGGTCGGCATATGAGCATTCTACGGTATACAACACGGGCTATCCTCGGCATCAACAAACAGCAGGACTTGCATGACCTGCTTAATGAATTTTCATCATGCTAAAGGCGTTTTATTACTCTTTATATCGATACTTTCTCACCATGCGTTTACATTCAGTCACTGAATGAATTTTAGCTAAAAGGGGAGGGAATAAATTTATGCGCAGAAAAATCCCGAGTAGCACTTCTCTACAGGCATTCGAAGCTGCGGCCCGGCATAACAATTTTGCGCGTGCGGCGGAAGAACTGTCGCTAACGGAAGGGGCCATCAGTCGCCAGATCGCACGTCTTGAATCGCAGCTGAACTGCAGGCTGTTCGACAGAACGGGAAGTCGTGTAAAGCTCAACCCTGCCGGAGCGCGTTATGCACACCATGTCCGCGAAACGCTGGAAAGGATTGAACGAGACACTCAGTACATAATGGGAATGCCTGCGGGCAGTACCAGTCTGGACATTGCCGTATTACCTACATTTTCCACACGCTGGCTCATTCCCCGTCTGAGTCGCTTTAAGGCAATGCATCCGGGAATAACGTTGAATATCGCAGCCAAAACAGACCCTTTCATTCTTACCGAAAGCGGCTTCGACGCCGTCGTTCATTTTGAGCATTCTTCATGGACCGGTATGCGGACACGCTTCCTGTTACAGGAAAAGCTGGTGCCGGTATGCCATCCCGGGCTGCTGACGGGTAAAGATATTAACGTTCAGCTGAACGAACTGCCGCGAATCCACCGTCGGCAAAATCCGGATGCCTGGCATCACTATGCTAATGAACACGATATAAAGCTGGATAATCCGGCGCAGGGTTCTCGATATGACCTTCATGAAATGGCAATAGCCGCAGCGCTGGCAGGGCAAGGCGTAGCATTAGTACCGCACATGTATGTTGAAAATGAACTCCACAGCAAAGTACTTGTAGCACCATGGCCCGAATCGAACAGCCTGAGCAAACGTTTCTGTCTGGTTAAACCGGTGGAAACAGGACTGAATGAAGCGGCCCTGCAGGCTTTTGAAAGCTGGATGCTGGCTGAAGCCACCAGCAGGAATCTCACTACATGAGAGTAACGTCCGCTTTGTGCCAGAAGCGGACTTTTCCCACATCTGCATGCACTAATCCCTGGAGAACAGATTTTACTGCGTGGCCATGAAGACGCGCCGAAATCATCAGGCGCGTTTTTTCACAATATGGACAGGGAAAGGTGCCGAAAACGGCCCGCTCGCATCAGAAGCGCGCTGAGGGCCTCTTAGGGGATGCGCCCAAGAACTCTTATCTTAAATCCGGGTGCCTGGCCGGTTCACCCGGGGTTGCCGCGTTCGGTGCAGAATTGACGCCTGTTCTGTTGCCTTCCAGGACTGCCGCCTGAACGCTTCTGATGGCGTCGCGTATTACAGTCTCTCGCCACGTTTCGTCTGCAGCGAGCAGAAAAAGCGCAGCTTCAGGAGCAACCGGGCGTTAGTACAGGTGCGCGCTCATCGAGTAGCGCAATCACGGCCTCACCCATTACTGTGTCAGACAGCCTTTTCTCTTCGTTGCTGTACATGCGTGAACTGCTTGCTGTGAAAGCTCTGCCCGTACGGCAGGAGAAGTTTACAGAATACGTGAAAACTGCCACTCAGGCAGGGAAGGAACTTAAATAGTTTCACGTTGCCCTATTAGAGACAGAGATATTCCTCTGTAACGAATTTTCCCCGCCCTGAGCGGGTTTTTTTTGCCTTAAAAACGTCAAAAAACGATCGGTGCGGCCGTCTGAACGCTGCGCACGCCTTATCAGGCGCAGAGAGTAAAGGTTAAGGCTATGCTTTATCTGACTTTACTTAACTCAAACCGGAGGCGTTATGGCGGTACGTAGAGGCGGTGCCGGCAATTTTGCGGAAAATCCAGAGCGGGCTGCAGAAGCTGGCCAAAAAGGTGGCCGTATAAGCGGTGGGAACTTCAAGAATAACCCAGAGCGAGCCCGTGAAGCGGGCAGAAAGGGAGGGCAGATCAGCCGGAAAGGTGCTCCTGAGCGCAAGGTTTCCTGAAATAAGTTGCTGAAGACCCGCCCTGGCGGGTCTTTTCATGCCCTGCGTAAAAGGGTTGTTATGTTTAATGTGGCAGAGCTTCCCTGTCACTGTCATTTTGACGTTCGCTTTTCGCTCACAGGCGACAACCCTACACATCCCCTGGCTTAATGAAAATATTTCCCCGAAGCGTTACTTATTCAAAAATGCCTCAACCGCGCTGGAGAACCGTTCTGGCTGATCGAGCATGATAAAGTGAAAACTGTTATCAATACGCGTGAAATGAATATCCGGTGCAGAGACATAAGCTTGACGGTACATTGCATCCACGCCGGCGGCAGACACCCCGAACAGGGTATCCCAGGCGTAGACGAGCTCAATCGGCGCTTTAATGCGAAAAAGCTCCGGACGCAAGTCGGTAATCATCAATTCATACACCGCATCGGCAACGGTTTTGCGATCGGAATTGATCCCCGCAGCGACCAGAACAGGCCTCACCGTCTCGGTTTTTGTTAAGCGAGCTACGGATACCTTCTGAGACGCCATCCTTTGCTCTGGCGACTGCGCGAGTAGCCAGTCTCGCGTAGCGGTGGCCTGACTCACAGCCTTTTCACTGGTCGCCGCAGGGTCAATCATTAACGTATAGAACGGCAAGGCATCGACAATCATCAGGCGACCAACCTGGTCGGGATGGCGGGCACCCAGCATCAGGGCAATTTCCCCGCCGAGAGAGTGGCCAATAATCGCCGGTGCGTTGATTTGCTGGGTGCGGATGTATTCTGCGATGGCGTCAACTGCCGGAGCAATAACCTTTCCATCTGGGTTAGAAATGGCTGGCGTGCTGGCAAAGCCCGCCAGTTCTACCAGATGAATGCGGTGGCGCTTACGTAAATCTGCTGCTAAACCGGCCCAGACGTCGCGTGACGAGGCCAGTCCTGGAATCAATATCACATCCGATCCTGAGCCTTGCGTCTGTACAGAGATACGCTGCGAGTCTGGTTGTTCTGAAACTATAGCCGGTGACTGAGCTGTGGACGCCGAAACGCAGAGTGACGTCAGTAAAAGCGTTGATACGAATGTGGTACAGATATTTACGGTATGCATCATACTTCCTTGTTTACGCTAAGCGGTATGAGAGTAACAAGCACCGCGCTCGGCCGCGAGTCGCGAATGCATTGGCGTAATGGCCAGTCTTTGATAGTAAGGTCCGCTTTTCGCTCATAGCGGAAGATGTTTTGCGCCTGTCTCTGTTATCAAACGCTGGACTGAACAGCCATAAGCGTCCTTTTTCGTATCCATCCACTGCCCGCCCGTATTGCCAGCCAGTAAGCGGTCATTTTCAGCTGTGTAGCTCGATCCGGACAGTAAATGAACGTTTCAGTTCGCAACTCATGTTGCCCTTCTTTGATTTCCGTTAGCCGATAGCGCAGTAAAAGCTTTGCGCTGCCTGGAGTGACAGGCGCCAGATAAGCGTCAGTATCCGGCACGTTTTCCAGGCCGAAATCTGGACGCCAGAATTGTCCGCGCAAGCCATAGCAGAGCTCGGATGCTGACTTTTCCAGGAGAGTAAAACTGTTCAGGCCAAAGTTTTTAACCGACTGGGATGGTCTATTACGCCGAAATTTTGCGGAATTTGTCGCACAGACATTAATAGTCGGATGACGGCGTCCTGCTGAATATCGAATCCTGCCACTAATGGCAGAATTTTTTCAGGCGAATACGTTTTGATGACGGCCTGATGTTTTTCATAAAACTGAAACTGTGGCAAAAAAATAGGGATATTCTGCCATTGAGTAAGTGCTCTGCTTGTAACGAATCCGGGGTTCAGCATGTGACCTCCTTGTTATTATTTCAGCTTAGTCAGAGTAACAGATGCCTTTTCACAAACAAGAACCTGCAGAAGATCTTGTGATTTTTAGAAGCGTTTACGCCAGTAATGCCTGATGCCAGCTATAGAGAAAAAAGCCCTGCACGTATCTTCTGCATGTGGTTGGAACATAATGTCCGCTAATCGCTCATAGCGGACTTTAAGCGTTAGCAGGGATTTCCCTGACCATTTGCCATCAGGGTGTTGATGGGGACAAACCCCGGCAGGTAGCCGTAACTCAGCTAAGAGAGAAAGTGGAAAGACGGCAAGGATGCATGCAAAGCCAGGAATCTTTTGACTGCTTAATCAGTCATTTGTTGCTGAAGGCAGGACGATAAATTTTTATCATACCCCTGAAAAAAACGGCCCTCCTAGGGCCGAAATTTGGTGGTAGAGTCTATTTTGTTTTTGTACTGTCTTCACATTTTGGTACTCATTTTCTTTGCCACAAGCACAGGCGGCTAAAAAATAAATTTATTTACGCTTAGCTCACATACCGGTTAAACAGCCGCCATTTCTTTAGTTTGTGCATATACAGTTAAAGCCCCCCGGCAGAAAACCTGAGGTCACTATGTCTGAACGTCCCGATCCTGATTATGTAGAACCGGTGCCTGATGATGCTGAAAGCCCGGCTTATCGTGATGAAGACGATGAGGAAGAAGAACAAGACGAAACAGAGGACAAAAATCCTTTCCATGAAGATGTCGATTTCCCGAATCCAGCGAAAGATATCTAAGACCGCCTCCGGGCGGTTTTTTACTGACGTCTGTAATGCCTCTGTGAGGCCAGGGTAATTCCTTGCGTTGAAATAAATCCGCAGCAACAGACGGGAAACATAAACACAAAATCATCAGGCAGTATGGAAGCTGCCGACAGCCGTTTTACATATTTCTATTCGAAGATTAAATAAAAAGGCTGTTGTGCCAGTTAAACGGCGCGGCTTATCGCCGCTCCGGTCCCCGGTGGCCACAACTTTTCGTGACCAGCCCGCTGCAGGGGGTGACCTTGCCGTTGTCATCAGACCTCAGCTGGCAGGCTCCGAACGCCACGCTAACCGGCTCTGCCGGTTAGTGCACCAGAGCTGACGAACGGGCAGCGGCGGGAAGCCGGAGGGGGCCATCGTGCTGTTCATGCTTTCAACCTTTCAACCTTTAAAGAAAGGGAAATCAAGAAGCAGCTGCAGCCCAACAGGAAGCAGAAAGAAGGCAGGGAGACAGCGTCCATGAGAGAGAAAGCGAAGGCGAAGCGGTCGACCGGTGCGTCAGCACCGGCTTTCCCCGGCCCGCAAGGCCGCCAGGCTTTTAGCTGCAGAGGAGAAGCCGACACATAATCTCCTGCAAAGAATATGCGCTCTGTATGGTAGCTTCCTAGACTGAAGAACTTTCGCAACCGGCCAAAGGGTTGGTGAAAGATACAGTCAGATATCAGAGCGGTACGGGCGGGTGAGAATACAGTTGATTGCAGGGTGTCAGCCTTGCGCTTATTTAACAGAAACTGCGGTATGCGAACTGATAATATGGTAGCTAAATTGTGATGTCCGCATCTGACCATATACATGTCCGTGCTATAGCCTCACTCCAGCGATCATTGCTTTCAAAGGATGAGACACGGAATGGAGTTTTTTTCGATGAACGATGTGAACCGACTCGGGATCCTTCAGGACGTGATTGACCGGCGTCTTACTACACGTCCCGCGGCCAGCCGGCTCGGTACATTTATTTATGCTTGGGCAATGATAGATGCTTACAAAAAATAGCAATAATAAATTTCCCTGCAGAATGTGATGTTGGGCCATGTACATGAATTCTGTTTTGATGTGGCTCAAACTTACCATGCCATTCACAATAATGCGTGGTTTTGTTAATAACAATCTCTCTTTCTTTTCGACATTTTTCATTTTTTCTAACATCTGGTTTTTCAGGCGCTACACATAATCCTAAGGCTTGGAATCGTTCTTCAATTAGTTCATTGGTTGGCTTCTGACCTATTGTTGAATTAATTGTATCGCTAATATGTATCGCAGGAGGTGGAGCGGAATAAATCCAATTACCATAATCGTTGAATATTTCTAAATATTTTTTCAGTTTTTGATAAACAGAAGAATAGCCGCCCTCAAACGAGTCTATTCCGTCCCAGACACCTTTGAAGAAATATAAATCAGGATACAGATGGCTTGAAAGAATATGTAAGTTTTCCTTGGTATCCCTTACTGTCGATAATGCACACTCTCTCCAGAATGTTAAATTGCTTTTTTCAGAATTAACAAAGTAAATTTCTAATTGCCCATATGTTGACGAAACCGGAAGCTTTGATTTATCCCTGAGTGATATACAGGCGAAAGGGGTATTGTTAATCAAGTTATGATAAGCATAAGCATAAGCATAATCAAGTCCGACAATTGTACCAGAACTATCACTGACATCACTTTTTAGAAAGGTAGGGGGCCATAAATTTTCCACATCCTCATAAAAACATCCACGATTTATATATGACGCTAATTCATCTTTGATTCCCTTGTCGATTTCAGCTGATTCTGGAGAACAAAGGAATGTCCAAAGATCCATTCCCCTACATACTTTTTTGCTCTGAAATTCATTTCCGAAAAAGAAATCTTCTCCACGTTCCTTAGCGATATATAGTCTATCTAGGAAGTTTTATAAAATATTAGCAATTTCCGGACATGAGAGATTTATAAAATCCCAGTCAGATGAATCAATAACGAATGACATTTTATATTCTGCTCCGTCTAAATTTACCGAGAGTAGCTGTATCTATTTGGTATTGATCGAAGAAAGAGTTTGGCCATCCAGATAAACCGCCATATTCAGTAAAATGTAACTCAGTAATTGATGGTTCTTTTGCGTTATTATCAAAAAATAAAACATTTGCATCTTTATGTGAAATGTTATTTTTAGCTGCTATAGATTTTCTTATACCATTAAGGACATGATCTGAGTGAGTCTCCACTAAAACCTGAACCCCTTTCGCAGATAACCAACCAATATACTCTCCAATTTTTGATTGGCCAGCAGGATGCAAATGAGCCTCTGGATTTTCAATTATAAGCAGACCATTCTCTTTAATCACTAAACCTGCAAGAATTATTGGTAAAACATATGTTACCCCAAACCCCATATTTGAAGCTTTAACCCACTCCCCATTTTCAACTTTGAATTGTAGTGAGGAAGATGTATTAGAGCCATATTTTTCTGAGCGTACTTTAATAGGTCTAAAAATTTCAGAAAGCCATTTTTCCAATTGGTAATTCAAAAAAACAGCTTCATTTTCTGGGGTGTCAGGATGAGTTCTGGAGGCATAATTAATAGGCATTAAACCAATGCTATCTATAAGCTGTGCACAATATTCCCCTCTAATTCCAAGCTCTAGTTCTTGATGATGCTTTGACGTGAATTTATATTCTGTTTTTGGGCCAAATCGTTCCGCTGACAAATATATAAATGATCTATTTCCTGTAATAAAATGCTCTCCAGAGTAAAAATACTTCACATCCAAATATAAAGAAAATAAATTTGAAGATGTAAATTTGAACTCACCATGCACTCCATTATTAAATTCAAGGGAGATATCAATCTCTTCCTTTCCGTTACGCCAGTTCATTATATCTTGTACTGTCCCAAGATCAACGCCATAAGCGGTGTCTAATGGTACTGTATTGTGACCTTTAGAAGCTTCATGAGATAACAAAATTGCTTGAATAAATGATGATTTACCTGCACCATTTAATCCAGCTAAAATTGTTAGATTTTTTAGTGGAAAGGTTTCACAAATGAATCGCTTGAAACCTTCAATCTTCACTGTTTTAATCATTAAGTATACTCTTTAACTCATTTATTGGTTTGGTTAATCTTGCTATTACCGCGCTAGGTGATCCGGTGCTCACAGTTACAGACTTCAGATAGTTTTCATCTTTGAATAGCTCAAGTAAGGATTGTTTTACTTCCTCTTTCTTATCTAGAAGTTTGTTATAAGAAAATAAAGACAAAGCGATACTTTGAGATTCAAAAATAGCTCTATTTATAGGTCCTCGTTTTTTACCTTCCTCTATTCTTCGAAATGCGTTATCGCCAAGAATATCATATGCACTTTTCATTGACGATATGAAGTTTTGATAAAGTAAACCTAACTCATCGTCACTAATAGGGGCTAGATCTGACTCCTCAGATTTTTTTCCATCAAGCCGACGTGTGAAATCAATCAAAAAACGGTCTAAGCTTGCATAATTTTTATACTCATCAATAGAAGTCATTTTGAATGCGCAATACCGTAAGACCAGCTCCTGATTAGTCATACGTCCGCTATCGCGTACTTTTATACCATCAACTGAACTCCAAAAATTCCAGCCGGTAGCATTATCAAAAAATTCATTCTCTGAAAGTAATTTCAAATATTCTCTTGCACGTGAGGTGCTCATAGCATGTCTTATTTCTTGCGGCTTGAGCGGGCTACCTAAAGTATTTACCCTGCTAAATATATCGTATTTAATACCATTGGGTGTTGATGGTTCTATTACATGAACTACAATTTGAGTAGCCCTGAAACGCCTCAATTCTAGAGAAGGAAGATTTTCAAAATTAATTCCATCTAAATGCTTAAGATACTCTAAATGTTGGGATTGCAATGAATATAAATTATTCATGAAAGAAGATATAGTACTTAATCTTTGCACTCCATCGACTATCTGAAATGATCCGTCAGATTCCTGATTGAAATAGAAAGCTGGCAAAGGAATACCTAATAATACTGATTCAATCAATCTAATCTTTTGTTGAGTGCTCCAGACGTAATCACGTTGGAAGTCGGGTGAGAGATCAATATCCTTATCGTTTATTTGGTCCACTACTTCACGTAGAGAAAAATGCTTTGTTGTAATTCTTATTTTTTCAGGATCCCAAGGATGTGCAGATGGAGAATCATCAAGTTTCTCCATTTCGACTTTCAGTTCTTTGTCTATGGGTACTACAACATTAGCGTTCGCTTCGTCAAATTGTTCATCAGCAATCATTTTTTATCTCACATAACTAAGCTTGTATTTTACATTATATCTTTAAAAAGTTGCTCTGGAAAACCCGTGTATGATTTTGTTCTAAAACATCTAAAATTTTCTTTTCTACTTACTAAAATGTATGTTTGAATAAGTAGTTTTACCAGAACCAATCAGGCAGGAGATAGTCCGGTCAGATTTCAGCCTGTAGCCAGGCGGCTCACCCCATCAGACTCAGGGCCAGCATGACTGACTCTGTCAACAGCAGCGTCATTCCGTGCAAATTGTCGCTTTACTCTACAGAAACTCTAGACGTGTTCGCTCTGGTTGCTATTAACAGCAGCTCCTCACTGAACCCGGCACAGTCCTACCTGATTGGTCTGTCGTCTGCGCCAGCTTGCAGACGATGAAGTCATTTCTGAACATCATTGCGGGCATGCCCGGCTTTACCTCTCAGCACAGCTGCGCCAGGGACAGCCTGCGCAGTCACTATATTCGCGGCCTGCTGGAAATGCTACAGGCCAACGGCAGGGCACTAACCACCATCAATACCGAGCTGCTTTTGCTGTCTACTCACCCGTAGCCGTGACGAAATATTACTGCTATTCTGACCATCATTGTCGTTGAGAACGTCACTGAAATATTTAAAGCTGTTCGTATAAGCTGCAATGCCTTCACGATGTTTTCATTTACCCTCTCGCCTGCCAGAATGCCTGCTGCAACGACAGCGTTTCCTCTTCAACCTCCTGAACCGGCCCGATCAGCACAATATCTTTCTGCCCGTGCGCAAATACCGACGAGGCTGGCAGACTCATGGTGGGATTTTCATGATGGTTGCCGGTGCACGCCAGCAGGCGCGCTTCGCTCATGCCATACACCACCCGGCCGATATTCGCCCAGTAGATTGTGCCGGCGCACATGCAGCACGGCTCGACGGCGGTATAGAGCGTACAGTCCCAAAGATAGTCAGGGGTAAAATTACTCGCGGCTATTCGAGCGAGGGTTGACTCGGCATGATTAACGGTATCGATATTACACTGCGTCAACAGGACAGTCTCATTATCAGGCGCCACCAGCACCGCGCCGAACGGGTGATTGCCCAGGGCGATAGCGCGCCTTGCAACTTCGTTAGACAGCCGCAAAAATTTAATATCGGCGGCGTTATGCATTTTCATCCTCTTTTTTAGTATTCAGTAAGCTGTTCAGCACTACGGCAGTAAAACCGCCCATAAAAATACCGCTGTCGAAAATTAGCCTTAACGATGAGGGCAGCGATGTAAATAACGCCGGAAACGCCATGGGAATGACGCCAACGCTTATCGAGACGGCAACAATGAGCATATTGTTGTCATTTTTAAAACTGACCTCTTTCAGCTGCTGAATGCCGGCGGCCAGCGTCATGCCGAACATCAACACGCCAACGCCGCCCAGCACCGGACGCGGGATCGCCGATACCAGCGCGCCCAGCTTAGGAAACAGGCCGAGTAACACCAGTATCAACCCGGCAGCAGCCAGCACCGACCGGCTGGTGATACGCGTCAGCATAATCAGCCCGGCATTTTGCGAAAAAGCGTTGTAAGGAAAACTATTGAGACAGCCGCCGACCATAGTGGAGAGACCGTCGGCGCGGATCGTATCGGCAAGACGCTGCGGGGTCGTCGGGCGTCCCATTAGCTTGTCTATCAGCAGGACGTTGCCGGTTGTCTCTGTCATCACGATGATCATCGCCAGGCAGGAGACCAAAACAGGCACGGGGGAAAACGCCGGCAGGCCAAAAGAGAAGGGCATGCTGATGCCGAGCCATGCAGCGTGACCCACCGCGGAGAAATCGGTCAGGCCTGCGAACCAGGCGATAAGGGTCCCCGCCAGCATGCCTGCCAGGATGCTGAAGTTGCGGATGATGCCTTGCGTTTTGCAGTAAAAAAACAGCGTGATCGCCAGGGTGGCCAGACCCAGCAGCAGGCTGGACGGGCTGGCAAAGTCGGGCGCATCGGGGTTGCCGCCGCCGATCCAGATTGCCGCGGCGGGCATCAGAGAGATGCCGATAATGGTAATCACGCATCCCGTCACTACCGGCGGAAAAAAGCGGATCAAACGGCTAAAAAGCGGCGCGACCACCACGGTGAACAGGCCGCAGGCAATCGCGGAGCCGAATACCGTGGTGATGCCATACTGCTGACCAATCCTCGCCATCGGCGCCAGAACGATAAAGGAGCAGCCCTGGATTAACGGCATCCGTCCGCCAAAACGCCCGACGCCCACCGACTGCAGCAGCGTGGCGAGTCCGGAGGTCAGCAGGCAGGCGTTCACCAGCGTCACCGTCTCCGCCCCGGTCAGGCCCATCACCGACGCGAGGATCAGCGGCACCGTCACCGTCCCCGCGTACATCACCAGAACATGCTGTAAGCCCAGCGAAGCGATGCGCCTGGCGCTGAGCGAGCCTTCAGGTTTTTTTTCAGCTATTACCGTTTCCATAAACACCTCTCGTCGCACTGATAAAGCGCAGGAAGCCCACTCTATAAGTAAAAAAGTGATACAAGTAAGCGAGCTGTTTTCAGGAAAATTGAAAGCCGGGGGGCGTTTTGAAATATTCATTGGAACAACTTATGGTGTTTGAGCAGGTAGCCAAATCGGGATCTTTCTCCTCGGCCGCGCGTCAGCTGAAAAAATCCCAGTCCTCTGTGAACATGGCGATGAGCAACCTGGAGCTTGAGCTCGACCTCTGCTTGTTTGAACGCACGCCGCGACAGGTGCGGCTAACGCCGGAAGGCGAAGTGCTGCGCGAGTATGTCAAAACCATTCTGGAACGATGTCAGGCTTTCGATCAGCGCGTAACGGCATTCAACCAGCAGATTGAGAACCATGTCAGCCTCGCCATCGAGCTTCCCTATGTCACGATTGCGCCCGTGCTATATGAATTCTCTATGACCTTTCCTGAGGTCGATATCCATATCAAAGAGCCTTTTCGCGGCGATGTGGAGGCGATGGTGAAAAATGGCGAAGTCGATCTGGGCATCGCGCTCTCTCACCCCGTTGAGAGCGAGAAAATTCAGTTTAGGCAGCTGGGGAAAGTGGTCATGGTGCATGTCGTCAGCGCCGCGCATCCGCTGGCGCAGCGCATCCCCGTCTCCTTTGCCGATTTGCACAGCTGGCGGCACATCACCTTTGGTTCCCAGGAGACAAGGATCGCCACCACCGAATACTTAGGCAGTCCCATGCTCTGGCGGGTGGAAAGCTACAGCGCGATGCTGGAGGCGGCGCTGGCCGGTCTCGGATGGGCGTCGCTTCCTCGCGAGTTCGTCGATCGCGAATTGCGCGCAGGGACCTTGATCGAGCTACGGCAGCAGGAGTACCCCCATACCGACTGGATCGTCGGCATTGATCTGCTCTGGTCTAAACAGGCGCCCGCCGGCAAAGCGCAACGCTGGCTGCGCGACCGTCTGGTGAAACATAAAATTTTTGAGCAGGACAGGGCGGGGAACCGAACCACGCTATAACGGTTAAAAATAGTTATCCAGACGTAAACGCCCAGGTTTTTTTCACCGAAATCATTTGGCCTGCTCGCTTTTTTACCAGACAATCTGCCGCCTTGTTATGTGTCTGGTCTGGCGCGGATGTCCGGTCTCCTTCGCTCTGTTCAGTCTGGCCAGACAAAGAGTGATCAATCCTGTTGCGCCGGCATCTGAACAACCAGTAATTCAAAGTGTAAAAATGACTATTCAAGCAAGTACGGAAAACGCAGTAGCAAACAGACCATCCTGGTCGCTGAAAGATACCATCTGGATGATGGGGGTATATGGCACCACGGTGGGCGCCGGCACGCTATTTTTGCCGGTGGAGGTGGGAACGCGCGGGCCGCTGGTGTTTTTTATGATGCTGCTGCTGGGCCTGCCGCTGTCGCTGATACCGCACGTGCTGATCTGCCGCATCTTCATGCGCGACCATCAGGCGGAAAACGCCGCTCTTCCGCTCTTCGGTAAATTCTTCGGCCCAAAAGGGCGTCAGGGCATTAAGATCTTTTTCTGCGTTGCCCATTTTCCCGTCACGCTGGTGTACGTCGTCTCGCTGGTCAATGCGTTAGACAACTATGTTACCGCCCACCTGCATGTCGCCGCGCTGAACCGCGCCGTGCTGGCTTTTATCGCGGTGTCGTTACTCTATCTGGTGTTAAGCAAAGGCCGCGACCGCGTGGTCACCACCATGAGCACGCTGGCGATCCCCTTTGCCCTCTCTCTGCTGTTGATTGCCATGATGCAGATCCCGTCGTGGCATCTCTCCAACCTGATTCAGGCGCTGCGCGAGACCACGGCCGCACCTGCTGGCGAGTCGCTGAAGGCGCTCTGGCTGGCGCTTCCGCTTATCACCTTCTCATTCTGTTCCGCGCCGATGATGTCGCCGCTCTCCTCCTGGTACCAGGAAAAGGGGAAGGGCGGCGAGCAGAAAGCCGTACGCGTGGTCCGTCTGGCTTACTGCGCCATCTTTTTCAGCATCATCTTTTTTGTGCTGAGCTGTGTGCTGAGCATGCCGCGCGAGGTGTTTATCGCAGCCAGGACGCAGAACCTGAACGTGCTCGCGGTGATGGAAGGGAACGGTGGCGCAGGTCTGCTGTTTATCGTTGCGCCCTTTATTGCGATGGTGGCGATGACCAAATCGTTTCTGGGGGTTTGCCTGCCGGTCGCCGAAACCTTCGCTACGCTGATCGGCGACGCCGCCGGGCTGAAAGATCAATCCGGGCGCAAGCGAGCCAAAGCGGTGGCCTTTGCGCTGATGTTTGCGGTGTCGCTTGCGGTGGCCTACTGGAACCCGGACGTGATTGCGCTGATTGAAACCGTCTGCGGGCCGCTGATCGCGATCTTCCTGTTCGTGATCCCCGCCTGGCTGGTGTACACCCGAAACGAGCTGCAGACGCTGCGAGGCGGCATGTCGCTTATCGTCATCGTCGGCGGCCTGCTCACCGTGTCGGCGCTGATCTACGGCATGCTTTAACCCGCGCCCCCTGGAGAAACGGGGGGCGCGGTCGGGCGGTCAGACCTGGCCGCTCGCCTGATTCCGGCCGTTGCGCTTGGCTCTGTAAAGCGCGCGGTCGGCCTCTTTTTTCAGCTGTTCAGCCTCTGCCGGTTTGCCTTCAGAGACCAGCGAACTGTAGCCGGCGCTGATGGTCACGATACCGAGCGAGACTTCCGTACTCTCATGCGCGATGCCCATCTCCATCACGCTCCTGACGGCGCGCTCTGCCACTATCTTCGCCTCGGACTCGTCGGTGTTCGGCATAATAATCGCGAACTCTTCGCCGCCGTAGCGCGCGACCACATCGCCGTGAAAATGAACGCTCTCTTTCAGCGCGTGGGCGACATCCTGCAGACACTCGTCGCCGGCCACATGTCCGTACGTATCGTTAAAGCGTTTAAAGCAGTCGATGTCGATCATCACCAGCGCGATCGGGTCGCCGGTTTTCAGCGATTTAAGTAACCCCTGCTCAAGCAGCGCATCAAACTGCCTTCGGTTGGCCAGGCCGGTTAAGCCGTCGACCAGCGCCAGCGACTGCAGCGTGTGATTGATGTTGGTCAGCTCATCGCGCACGTAGGTTAATTCAATCTGATTTCTGACGTTGGCGCCCACCTGGCGCAGCAGCATGATGCCCATGCCGGTAATAGCGCAGAGCAGAGCCAGGTTAAGCAGCAGGTTAACCAGGTTTCCCGCCAGCCATTCCCGACGAATGCTGTCGCGGTCGTAGCCCGCCGTGACGATCAACGGATAGCGCTCCAGCCGGGTGTAGCCAAACACGCGCACCACGCCGTCCAGCGTAGAGCGCCAGGTGGCGTTGCCGCTTGAGGCGGCCTTAAGCTCCGTTTTAAACAACGGGCTGGACGCCAGCGTCCGGCCGATAAAGGCGTCAGGGAACGGGCGAATATATAAGACAGAGGAATCCGCCAGGATCAGCCCCAGGGTGTCTTTATTGCCCAGGGCGAAATAGCTGTAATACTGACGGAAATAGTCAACCCGCACGGTGGCCAGCGCGACGCCGGCAAAATGGCCCTGGCTGTCGTTCAGGCGAACGGAAACCGGGATCACCAAATCGCCGGTTGAGCGGCTGCGGATGACCCGACTGATAAGCAAATTCGTATCGTTATGGGTCCGATGCCAGATGAAATAGGCGCGATCGGCATTACTGGCGTTCGTCGGAACAAAATTGCCGGAGGAGGCGATCCAGTGCCCCTCGGTGTCGTAAATGAAGAGCCCGTGCAGCTGCGGTAGCTTAGCCTGCTGCTCTTTTAGCTGGTGCAGGAAAGCCGGCGTTGCGGCGTACTCATTGCCCCGCTGCCGGAGCTGCCGGACCGCATCCGCCAGGGTGATATCTACCTGCAGAAACGCATCTTCCGCCTGCTTCGCCAGCGAAACCGACAGGTTGCGGGCGTCGTCGTTTTTTTCGCCCACCGTCTGCTGCCATGAGTTCCATAACGACCAGGCGTTAATGGCGATAACAAAGAGGCTGGTGAGCAACAAAAACACGGCCATGCTTTTGCCGAGAGAGGTTTTTAACAGGGCGACGCCGGAAGCGCCTGATTGAGTTTTTCGCATAGTTAAGGGGGATATCAGCGCATGCGGCAAAGGTCAGTAACGCATAATACATTAATTATGCTCAGGTCATAATGGTTAGCCGCATGCATTCTGAGCGCGCGCAGGTGCATGAGTCGCCTTTCAAAAAACGAATAAGTCATTCTCGCCTATACTTCACCGCGTTTGCTGGAATGTTCAGTCGCGCTCAGGTTTGCCGTTCGCGCGGCGGCGTATTCAGGCATAACGAGACGCATGATTTTTATCATTTTATTCTTACAGGGGATTTGCTGCCATGTTGCATTCTCAACCTTCACGCGCCGGCACGCTGCTGCTCCTGCTGGCGGCCGCGATCGGCTTCGCGCTGGCGCTCTACGCCTGGCTGACGCCTCTGACTGGCGTCACCGGCACCATCGGCGCGCTCGGCGTGGCGATCGCCAGCGTAGTTCTGGCTTTGCTGACGCTGATTTTGCGCGCCGCGTCAGGGCGCGGCGCACGCATTTTCTGGGGCATCGTGACGCTGATTGTGCTGGTGGGTATCGGCTTTGCCGCCTTACTGCTCCATCAGGGGATCATTACCGCCGCCATGGTACTTGGTCTGGCTGGTCTGATCCTTCTCGGCCGCCGTCCCGCCCGTCACACCACACCTGCCAGAGCCTGAGGAATTGCCCGTGCATAGCGATAAACAAAAGCAGCTGATGAAAGTCAGCATGACGGCGCTCGCGCTGCTGATGACGCCACTCACATTACAGGCCGAGGATAAGGCCGCCGAAGCTTCTCAGGGAACGCAGGAGAAGCTTAATGTGGATGCCGCCGATCAGCAGTCGCCCGGCACCACGAACACAACTAAAGAAGCCTCTTCCGAACAGGATGGCAAAAAGGTCGCGTCCGCCGCTAATACGGCGTCGCCGCTGGTGCCGGAAAAAGCGACCTGGGACAGCTTCCACGGCCAGCTTAACGCCCAGAAGTACAGCCCTCTCAAGCAGATCACGGCCGATAACGTCAGCAAGCTGGAAAAAGTATGGGAATTTCATACCGGCGACGTCTCCGACGGCAAAGGTAAAACGCCTGCCACCGTCTGGTCGGCCACGCCGGTGTTCGCCAACGATACGATTTACATCGGCACGCCTTTTTACCGGCTGATTGCGCTCGATCCCGGCACCGGGAAAGAAAAGTGGCATTACGATACGAAAGCGCCGCGCGAAGCGCTGACTCAGCCGGTCCTGAAGAACCGCGGCGTCTCTTACTGGCAGGCGAAAAACCCGGTTGCCGGGCAGGCCTGCCAGAAGATCGTTTATATGGGCACCGTTGACGGCAAACTCTATGCGCTGGATGCAGACTCCGGCAAACCATGCGAAAAATTTGCCGATAAGGGCGTGCTGAACGTCGAGCAGTGGAACACCCTGAATGCGAAATTTCCGCTGTCGCTGCTGCAGCCGCCCACCGTGGTCGGCAACCATCTGATCGTCGGCTGGGCGGGTAAAGACTGGGCCTATGCCGAAGCGCCTCCGGGCACCGTCTTCTCCATCAATGCCGAAACCGGTCAGCGCGAGTGGACCTTTGACGCCATTCCCGCCGACATCAGAAAGCGCACCGGCACCGCCAACGTCTGGACCCATATGTCCGCCGACGAGGCTAACGGGCTAGTCTATCTGCCGGTCTCTTCGCCTTCGCCTAACTACTGGGGCGGCAATCGCGTCGACGCCATTCCGCTCGGCACCTCAACCACCGCGCTTGATGTGAACACCGGCAAAGTCGTCTGGTCGCGCCAGTGGGTGCATCATGACGTCTGGGATTACGACATCAACTCCGCGCCGACGCTGATGGACATCACGGTCAACGGCAAACCGATCCCGGCGCTTATCCAGGCCACTAAACAGGGCTTCCTGTTCGTCGTGAACCGCCTGACCGGCGAAGATGTCTGGCCGATCGAGGAGCGTCCGGTCCCGCAGGGCGACGGCTCCGTTCAGGGCGAGAAACTTTCGCCTACTCAGCCGTTCCCGACCAAACCGGCGCCTTTGCTCGATCAGTCTAAAAAACCGGAAATCTGGAAGCTGGCCGATATCGTCGGCGCCGGGCAGTGCTCGCGTCTCTGGGATAAGCTGACCTATGAAGGCATGTATACGCCGCCAACCACCAAAGGCGAGGGGGCATTAACCTATCCTGACAGCGCCGGCGGCGTGCAGTGGGGCGGTGTCGCCTTCGATCCGCAGAATCAGATTGCGGTGGTGAACACCTCGCACATCGTGCAGTACGTCAAGCTCTACAGCCGTGAAGAGTATAATAAGGCGGATAAAGACTCCGGTAATGAGAGCGGATTCGCGCCGCAGGAGGGCGCGCCTTACGGGATGCGCCTGAACGTGGCGAATAACTGGCTCGGCATGCCGTGCTGGCAGCCGCCGTTTGGCGAGATCGTGGCGCTGGATATGCACACCGGCGACGTGAAATGGCGACGTCCGGTTGGCGCGTCTCAGCAGTACGGGTTCTTTATGCCGGAAAGCTGGGGCTCGCCCACTATCGGCGGCCCGGCGGTCACCGCAGGCGGCGTCATCTTTATCGGCGCCTCGATGGACGCGAAAGTCCGCGCTTACTCGCTGGCGAGCGGAGAGGAGCTTTGGTCCGATCAGGTTGAAGCGCCAGCCGTGGCAAACCCCTCGGTGTATGAATACAAAGGACGCCAGTATGTCGCCTTTGTCGCCGGCGGCAACACCATACTGAAAGATCAGGTCGGCGACCAGGTCGTGGTCTACGCGCTGCCTAAATAACCCTGCTGGTAAGTTCTGAACGAGAGCAAAGCGATTTGCTCTCGTTCAGAACGTAAAGAAGGCAGGCGACGCGGACGTTAGTTAAACACCATACCGCCGTCGATTAATAAGGACTGCCCGGTCATATAGTCGGAGTCGGGACCCGCCAGGAAAGAGACGCAGGCGGCGACATCTTCCGGCTCGGACAGTCTCCCCAGCGTAATGCGTTTAGCAAATTCCCGCGTGCCGTATCCCGCCGGCTCTCCCGCCGCCTCCGATATCTGCTTGTCGATCGCTTCCCACATCGGCGTTTTTACAATGCCGGGACAGAACGCGTTGACCGTAATGCCCGCAGCAGCCAAATCTTTAGCCGCCGTTTGCGTCAGCCCGCGCACCGCGAACTTGCTGGAGCTATACACGGCCAGCTCTGGGTTGCCGACGTGGCCCGCCTGAGAACAGGCGTTGATAATTTTCCCGCCGTGGCTTTCCGCGGCGAACGCCTGGATCGCCGCCTGCATGCCCCAGATAACGCCCTTCACGTTGACGTTATACACCTTATCGATCACCTCTTCGGTGATATCGGCGATCGGCGTAGAGGGCGCGACGCCGGCATTGTTCACAATGACGTCGAAGCCGCCCAGCGCGCGTCTCGCCTCCTCGACCGCCGCAAAGACGCGATCGCGCCGGGCGACGTCGACCTGCAGCGCAACCGCCTTGCCGCCGGCGCGGGTAATCGTCTCCGCAACCTGCTGCGCGGTGTCGGCATTATAATCGGCGACCGCCACGGCAAAGCCGTCTTTCGCCAGGCGTAATGCGATCGCCGCGCCGATGCCCTGACCGGCGCCGGTAACAAAAGCCACTTTATTTTTCATAACGCTATCCTTTTAAGGTTAGATCAGAGCAGCTGGCTGAGATGAAGCTGTCCCATCAGCAGCGGGTTGTCGCTGTAGTCGACGGGAAGGGCAACCACAGCCGGCCCGTTCACATCCATCGCTTTGCGCAGCGTCGGCTCCAGCTCTGCCGCGCTGTTTACCGCAAACCCGGCCGCGCCGAAGGCTTCGGCATAGGCTTTAAAGTCGACCGGGCCGAAGTTGACGCCGGAGAGGCGCTGGTACTTTTTCTCCTCCTGGATGGCGACCATGTTGTAGGCGTTATCGACCCAGATAATGTGCAGAATGTTGGCCTTCAGCCTGACGGCGGTTTCCAGCTCCATGCTCGACTGCAAAAATCCGCCGTCGCCTGAGACCGACACCACTTTGCGCGACGGATCCACCAGCCAGGCGCCGATAGCCCACGGCAGCGCGACGCCCATCGTCTGCTGCCCGTTGGAAATCATGATTTGACGCGCGCGGAAGCTGTAAAGATAACGGGCGATCCAGATATGAAAGCTGCCCATGTCGACGGTCAGGCTGACGTCGTTGTTGATGATGTCCTGCATGGCGCGCACGATGCGCAGCGGATGCAGCGCGAACTGATCCAGGCTGGCGCCCTGCATCGCCAGCAGCTGCCGTTGCTGGCGGCGATCCTCCAGCACGGCGGCGGCCGCCTCGCTGAGCTGCAGCGGCGAGGCGATGCGCGCGGCGATTTTACGCACGGTCTGGGCGATATCACCCACCAGCTCGGCGTCAGGCAGGTAGAGATTGTCAGCCTCCGCCGGCAGCACATCGATATGCACCAGCATCGCTTTTCCGCTGTTCCACATCGCGGGCTCATACTCAACCGGGCTGTAGCCGATGGTGATGATCAAATCGGCCTGCTGCAGCAGACGATCGCCCGCCTGGTTGTTAAACAGGCCGATACGTCCGGCAAAGCGCGAAAAGTGCTCCTGACGCACCGCGCCGGCCGCCTGATAGGTGCTGGTGACGGGAATGCGGCTTTTGCTCAGCAGCTCGTGGATCGCCTCGCTGTTCTCTGGCTGGCTCGCCATCAGGCCCAGCAGGATCACCGGATTTTTGGCCCGGGCGATTTCGCGGCTGACCGCCTCGACCAGCGAATCGGGCGCGGCGCCCAGCGTGACGCGTCCCTTGTGCTGCAGCGGCGTGCCTGACACCGGCTGGTCGACGATATCCTGCGGCAGGCTGATAAAGGCGCCGCCGCCGCGGCCGTTCTCAGCATGGCGAAAAGCGTTGGACACGCATTCGGCCAGCGCAGAGGCGTCGGTAACCTCGACGGCGAATTTCGTCACCGGACGAAACATCGACACGGTATCCATGCTCTGATGAACCTGCTTGGCGCTGTCGGAACGCTTCACCGCGCCGCCAATCGCCACCACCGGATCGCCTTCGCTGGTGGCGGTGGCCATGCCGGTCACGAGGTTCGAGCAGCCCGGCCCCGAGGTGACCAGCGCCACGCCGGCGCTGCCGGTCAGCCTGCCGACCGCGGCCGCCATAAAGGCGGCGTTCGCCTCATGCCTCACCGGGATTAGCTGAATAGGGGAATCCACCAGCGAATCGAATACCTTGTCGATTTTGGCGCCGGGAATGCCGAACACATGGTTGACGCCCTGCGCTTCAAGCTGCGCCACCACGAGATCGGCGCCGCTGTTCCAGAGCACGTTGGTTTTTAGCGTTTTCATCATCACCTCAGTTGTTAGCTTTCGACAGCCCGAATGGCTTCATCCAGATCCTGCGGGTTCAGATCCGCCTGCAGAAAATCGCGGTCCTGCGGCAGATCGATCACCAGCTGGCTGATGGCGCCGAACGTCAGCTCTCCTCCTTCCAGCACATAATCGAGGATGTGGCCGCCGCCCTGGCGATCGCCGGTAATAAAGTGTTCGTGGTAGCCTGCGACGTTGATGCCCTGCATATACTGCGGCGTGCGGAAGCCAATCAGTTCGCCCTCCGCCTCGCGAAAGTCGAAGGTGGGCTGATTGCCGAGCACTTCAGGCATGGTGCGATAGGGGCGACACTGGCAGGGCACGGTGCGCGTCTGTACGGCATGAAAGCGGCCACTGATGCGCAGCGCGCAGAACTGGTTATCTGAGGTGATTTTGCTGTCGATAACGCGGTGCACATCGTCACGCGTGGCGGTTTCAGCGAAGCGGTGCTGGTATTCAGGTTTGAAAAATGTCATCACCGCAAAAGGCGTTTTCTGATCGGGCCTGGCAGGACGGGCGCTGCCGTCGGAGCGGAGCTGATACACCTCGCTGTCAAAAGCGATCAGCTCGCCGTCGAGCTGATTAAAAGTGCCCAGACCAAAATCGCCTTTGCGCAGCAGATCCGCAACCGTGGTCGATCCGTCGTAAACCCCGTTAAGAAGCGCGCTCATCAGCGAGGTCTGATAGATAACTTTTTCTGGTGATTTTTCCGCAAGTTTGCCAAGGGTTTCCTTGAACTGATCCTCACATGAACAATCAGATACAATATTACACATATGGTGCCTCACAAACCCATAGTTAAGCCGTGTTAATATCATGTTGGGCCAGTTGGCTCGCAGAATCCAATAGCGAAACCTGTTAACTTTGAGACGTTTTTGATATGGAACTTCGGCATCTACGTTATTTCGTTGCTGTGGCCGAGACGCTGCACTTTACCCGCGCAGCGGAAATGCTGGGCATTTCTCAGCCGCCGCTAAGTCAGCAAATCCAGCGTCTGGAACATGAGATTGGCACGCCGTTGCTGAAGCGCTTAACGCGTGGGGTCGAGCTGACCGAGGCGGGCAGCGCGTTTCTGCCTGATGCGATACAGATTGTGCAACAGGCCGATAATGCGCTGGAGAAGGCGCGCGGCGTGGCGCGAGGCATCAGCGGGCAGATGTCGCTGGGCTTCGCCAGTTCGGTGGCGTTTGGTCAGCCGGTATTCGATTTGATCCGGCGTTTCAAGGCGCACTATCCCGCCATCACCCTGACCACGCGGGAGGAGAACATGGCGCTGCTGATGCAGGATTTACAGGAAGGACTGCTCGACGCGGCGTTTATTCGCCTGCCCTGCGAAAGCAGCAAAGCCTTTAATCTGAAGGTGATCGCCACCGAGAGAATGCTCGTCGCCTTGCCCGCTGGCCACGCGCTTGGCCATCAGCGAAGCGTGGCGCTGTCGCAGCTGGCGGACGAAACGCTGATTATCTTCCCGCGCGACGTCTCCCCGAGCCTGTATGAACTTATCGTCAGCACCTGTCTGCGCGCGGGCTTTTCCACGGCGCGATTTCAGCAGGCGCCGCAGATCGCCTCCTCTCTCGGCATGGTGGGCGCCAACTGCGGCATCGCGCTGGTGCCGGCCTCTATGTGCTGCGTCAATAACCCGCAGATTGTGTTTTGCGAGATCGAGAACAACACGCTTTATACGGATATCGCCTTTGCCTGGCGACGCAGCAGCACGGCCAGAACGGTATCGCACCTGCTCAGGCTGATTAACGACGCTGAGCAGGCCGCGTCGGGCGAGCCCTCTCCACCCGACGGCGAGTGATCTTCAGCCCGCCAGCGCCGCCGCAAAGTCGCGGTACGAATACAGCGGACGGCCCAGCAGCGCCACCAGCCGCTCGCGATCGCCAGTCTGCGGGATCATGCCGTCGCTAACGTAGCGCTCGGCCATCAGACGCATTTCATAGGCCATCCATTTCGGCATAAATCCCGCCATGTTCGCTTCAAACGCGGCAGGATCGTCGCCGCCGTAGTTAACCGGTCGCCCGAGCGTCTCAGCCCATACCGCAGCGGCCTGAGGTCCGGTAAGGGTATCGGGTCCGACAATATTGATGGTTTCGACCGGCAGTTTGCCGGGAGCCCGGTCGCGTCGTATCAGTTCGATAGCGGCCACCTCGGCAATATCGCGCACATCGACCATCGCCAGCCCGACGTTTCCGATCGGCATCGGATAAACGCCGTGGTTGAAGATGACCTCTTTAACCATCGCGTCGTTATCGATGTAATAGGTCGGCCGCAGGATGGTGGCGCTAAAATTCATCGCCGCGAGCATCTGCTCCGCGCCGTACTTAACGGCAAAGTGGGGAACGTTCACCGCTTTATCCGCCTCGAACACCGAAAGATAGACGATCCGTTCAACGCCGCATTCGCGGGCGACGTTCAGGGTAATGATGGCCTGCGTAAACTCATCGGCCGTGACGGCGTTCAGCAGGAAAAGCGTGCTAACGCCCGAGAAGGCGGCGCGCAGGGCGTCGAGATCGAGCAGCTCGCCTTTAACCGCCTCGACGCCTGGCCCAAAGCCGGCAGCGTCAGGGTTACGCGTCAGTATGCGAACAGCAGCGCCGCGGCTGATAAGCTGGGCGACGACATGGCGGCCGACACGGCCGGTGGCGCCGGTAACAAGAATAGTCATGATGTTTACTCCGTGATGTCAGGTGGGTGTAAACAGAGATTAGGGTGTTTTGTTTAATGGCGGAAGACGCTATTCTCGAGACTCTTTGTTCCATAAATGAGACAGCGTATGGATCTTAACGCCTTAACAGATTTTCACCTTATCGCCGCCTCGGGCGGGTTCGGCGCCGCCAGCCGCGCCAGCGGGCGTTCAAAGGCAACACTGTCGCGGCGGCTGGCCGATCTTGAAGAAACGCTTGGCGTCCGCCTTATTGAGCGCGGTAACCGTCGGCTTGAAATTACCGAGGCAGGTAAACTTCTGCTGGCCAGAACGGCCGGGGCCATGCGCGAAATCAGCGAAGCTGTCGTTATGACGCAGGAGGGCGCGACCCGTCCCAGAGGATGCCTGCGTATTGCAGCACCGCTGCTGTTTTCACAGGTGGCGCTGGGCCAGCTCACAGCCCGATTCCGCACGCGTTATCCCGACGTCCGGATTGAGTCCGTGGCAGAGGACAGGCTCAGCAATCTGGTTGAGGAGCATTTCGACGTGGCAATTCGCATTAATCCCCCACCGGACAGCGCGCTGGTGGGCAGATGCTTTGCCAGAGACAAGCTCATGCTGGTCGCCGCTCCCGGGTTTGAGATGCCGCTCAGCGACGGCGGCCGCCCGCTCCCGGTTGCTGCGGTCGTGATGCCCACGCACAGGGAAGGCGAAATCTGGTCGCTGGATAACGGGCGACGCTGCCTGGTCCCGCAGCCGGTGGCGCAGTTCTCTTCCCTGCTGGCCGTGCGTGACGCCGTAACTGCGGGCGCCGGCGCGGCGATGCTGCCCCAGTCGATTGTCAGTAATCTGCTGGAAAAAGGCGCGCTGATCGCATGGGGAGAGGCTAACGAGACGACAGAGCTGTGGGTGCTGCACACCTCTCGCCGCCTGCAGAGCCCAAAAGTCAGCGCCTTCGTGGCATTCATCTGCGAGCAATATCCCGGCGGCTGGTTTACAGCCTGAACCCGCGGGTTTAACCGGCGGGTTCAGGTGCATGCCGTTATTGTGCGCTGCCCGACTCCAGCGCACGCTGCAGCCGTTGCGCCGTGTTTTGCTCGCCCCGGCTCTCAAACAGCGGCACCAGTTCGGCCAGCTGCGCATCCGTCAGCCCTACGTTCCGGCTGATATTCAGGTGCGCTTTTAGCTGGGACTCCACGCCGGTCATGGCTGCCAGCGCGCCTACGGTCGCCAGCTCCCGGCGTTTCCAGTCGAGGTTGTCGCGGCTGAAAATATCGCCGAAAAGATGAACCTTCAGATAGCTATCGATGGCTGGCGCGAAATCGAAAAGCGCGCCTTTGACCGGGCCGCCAGCGAGCGTGGTTTGGTTCTGCGTGCCGACCGCCAGCATCTCTTCAGGCTTCGGCAGCGGCCCTGGCGGGTTGCCCTCTGCATCGTTTTTACCCTGCTCACGACGCGCCTCAACGACTTTCATCAGCTCAGCCAGCGCATTCAGGCTACGGGGAAAACCGGCATAGGCGTAAAGCTGGACCAGGATCTCACGACAGTCGCTGATGGTGAGACCGGCATCCAGCCCCTGGTGCAGCGCAGCGTTCAGTGCGGGTATGTCGCCCGTCGCAGCGCTGGCGGCAATCGCCGCCGTCTGCTTCTGCGGCGCGGTAAGAGGATGTTGCTGCTGGGTCAGCATGGTTCTGTTCCTTATCGAAGTGGGACGGGAAGCTTCTTCGGCAGCGCCGCTGGAGCAAAACAGCGCGACGCAGAGCGCCAGCAGGCTCCCCATGCGCCGCCGAATCGTTATGCCGTCAAGATTTATCACGAGACGCATACTGCTCGTCGCTGACGTGCTCCATCCAGTCAACCGCTATGCCTTCCTGCGCCTCGGCAATGGCGATATGCGACATGCTGTTCTGCGGCGCAGCGCCATTGCCAGTGCTTCACGCCCGCCGGGATCCAGACGATATCGCCAGGCCTGATCTCGCGCGCCGGACCGTCCCATTCCTGAACAAAGCCGAGCCCTGAGATGACAATAAGCGTCTGGCCGAGGGGATGGGTATGCCACGCCGTACGGGCGGAAGGCTCAAACGTCACGGTCGCGCCGCCCACGCGCGCCGGATCGCCTCCCTGAAACGGCGAGTCAATGCGCACCGTTCCGGTGAAATAGTCTGGCGATCCCGGTACCGAGGGTTTTTCTCCACTTTGCATGATGGTAATCACAGGTGTCTTCTCCTTTGAGTAAGCAGCTGAACAGGCCAGTGCGAGGGACATCGCAGCAGCGGCAAGGGTCTTCATATGGCTCCAGTTCTCAGTACAGGGAGCAACGTCAGGCGCCAGCCCCGCTGGTGGATAGTCAGTTCAGTGTAGGCTCCGTAAGATTGTTTGATAAGATGGTCAAATGTGAATGCGTATGTGCAGAATATTCAACAATGGTCCCTGAAAATCTCAACGACCTGCGCGCCTTTCTTCATGTGGCGCGTGAGAAAAACTTCACCCGAGCGGCCGCGCAGCTCGGCATGTCGCGCTCTGGATTGAGCCATGCGATTACGGCGCTGGAGGCGCGCCTTGGCGTCAGACTGCTGACGCGCACCACGCGCAGCGTCTCCCTTACCGAAGCTGGCGCGCGGCTCTATAACATGCTGCTGCCGATGCTGCGCGAACTCGACAGCGAACTTGCCTCGCTTCGCGCGCTGGGTAAAAAACCGGCGGGCACCGTGCGCATAACCGCGCACGATCACGCCATCGAATCCGTGCTCTGGCCGCGACTGCGGCCGCTGCTGAAGCGCTATCCCGAGATGCAGATCGAATTAAGCGTGGACTATGCGCTGACCGATATCGTGGCGCAGCAGTTTGATGCCGGGGTGCGGGTCGGCAACGTGGTCGATAAGGATATGATCGCCGTCAGGATCGGTCCTGACTTTTATATGGCGGTAGTCGCCTCGCCAGATTATCTGCAGGATAAAACGGTGCCGGAAACGCCAGCTGAGCTGACGACGCATCAGTGCATCAATCTGCGGCTGCCGACACGCGGCGGGATCTACGCCTGGGATTTTGAAAAAGCGGGCAAAGCGTTATCGGTGCGGGTGCAGGGACAAACCGTTTTTAACACGACCGGGTTGATGCTGCAGGCGGCGCTGGATGGGCTGGGGCTCGCTTATGTTCCGCTGGATCTGGCGCAGCACTATATCGAAAGGGGAAAATTAGTGCCGGTTCTGCAGGCGTGGTGGCCGCTTTTTCCGGGATACCATCTTTACTACGCCAGCCGCCGTCAAATGATGCCTGCGCTGACTGAAGTGATTAACGCGCTGCGCTACAGGGAAACCTGACGTTAATAAAGCGTGCGAATAAGCGAATTTAGCTGAACCATCATGGAAAAAAACGGTCAAAGGCTGTTGGCTGCACACCTCCAGGCATGACATTAACGCATGGCTAAACAACAGGGGGATAACCTGATGTATTTGCGTGTTAATTCAGCGCTAAAATCGCCCTGTTTCCTGCATTACTGTACCGTTCAGCGCATCTTTTCCCGGAGTTTCACACAGGCTGTCCACTTTTTCTGTGGATAACTTAGCGGCTTACTCTTCACTGTTTTCCATCAGATCAACCATTGCGCCTTTGTGCGCTTCCACATAGCGGATATAGCGCATCAGGGTTTCCGGTTTTTTCCAGGTCCCTTCCTGCATGATTTGCGGAACAGAATAGCCTTTGCGCGCCAGATCCTGCGCGGCGCCCACGCGCGCGCTGTGGCCGCTCCAGCGGCGATAGCGATTTTTGTTCGGCTTCATGGTCGTGATATGCCCGGCAGCCTCCCACGCACGGGTGAAAATACTCTTCAGCGCGGGCGTGCTCATGGGTTCGTCGGTCACGATCATCACTTTGCCTGAGCGGTGCACCGGCGCAAAGAGATAGGCATCGGGTTCATTAATCAGTCCCGATGCCATAATCCACTTTGTCAGCACCGCTGACGACTTCGACCCCAGCGCTTTCACCAGGCTGCCGGTGTCCAGAATGGTTTTGGTCCAGGAACCTTCCAGGATGATGCGGCCATCTTCGGCGCGAATTACGTCGCCAACGCGAAAGCGCGCCACTTCACTGATACGCATTAACGTACTGTACGCCACATGGAGAAAGGCGAGATCGCGCAGGTGACGCAGGCTCGCATTTTCTGCCCATGCAGCTTCCACCTTTTGCAGATCGCTTAGCCGGAAAGGAACCGCCTGGCCGGTGCGCTCGCCGGAGACCACCGCCACGCGATTGATCTTTTTTACCGCACGCGAGACCAGCGGCGAGGTCGATGGCGGCACCAGCCCGGCGTTACGGTGTAACATCGTGATCAACGACTGATGCGTGCCGATAGTCGATGACGCGCGCCCGATAGACTGCAAATAGCTCAGGTAGTCGCGCAGATCTTCAGGCGACATAGGAAGCAGCACGCGATTGTTGGCCAATGCCCAGCGGTGACAGACGCGCATTACGCTCATCAGCTGTCGCCAGGTATTGGGCGCAAACGCATCTTTATCCTGTACGAACTCGCGCAGGCGTTGCGCAAGGTCGTCATCCGACTGAGAAAGCGGGAGCAGGGCGTGTGAGGTAATTAATCCATCCATATCTGTTCAATTTGTCCGCAATTCAGCTGGGGATCGCGCTACGTGAATTCTGAAAAAAAAGCAGGGGTAAACTGCTGCAGATTTTGCGTAGCGTTGTCATTTTAAGGCACATTGGTTGCCTGTTTTAATGTCCGGACATCGTTTTCAAGAGAAAGACGGAGGGCAAATAGCGCTTTCGCTCAGGATCCAGACCGGATCCGCATGATAGCGGGTTTAGGAAGGGATGTCGCTGGGTTTGTATAAGTCTTGTTATATGAAGTTAGAAATTTAGCTCACCCATGATGGATAGTGAGCAGGAGGCACAGGCAGAATCAATATTTAAATATGCTGACAGTTTCAAATAAAAAACAATTCAGTTAGAGGCCTAAAATTGCAGATTCAATAACAAATACTGAACCTGCAACTCACCGGCTTTAAATCAGGCTTTGGCTAAAAATCGCGCCCGCCAGGGCTTAAGTACCCATATGGCAAGTAAAGCACAGGCAATGTCCAGAGTAATGGCGCTGCCAAATACTATGCTCCAGTTATGCGTATGCTGATAAAGCAATGCCGCTACGGGACCACCGAATATAGAACCAATACCCTGAGAAATATAAAGCCAACCGTAATTCTCCGTAGCGAAGCGAGTGCCAAAGGTGTCCGTTAAGGTTGCCGGGAATAAAGAAAATATCTCTCCCCAGCCAAAGAAAACTACGCCGGAAAGTAAAACAAATAACACAGGATCACTTTTACATAACAGCCACAACGTCATAGCAATGCCTTCAAGACCAAAAGCAAAAAACATCATTTTTTCACGACCAATACGATCGGAAATGTAACCACAAAAGGGTCGTGTAAGGCCATTCATCAAGCGGTCTATGGTCATGGCCAAGGGTAAAGCCGCCATCCCCAAAATTGTTATTGAAGTGATGCCAAAGTCTTCAGAAAATATAGCCATCTGTGACGTAACCATAAGTCCTGATGTAGACATCATGGTCATCATGATAAACATCAGCCAGAATATGGGCTGCCGTAGCATTTCTTTTGAGCTGAAACTTTTGGGAGCGTCAGCTGATCGCTGCCCTGCGCGCGATTCAATACTATCTTTTGGCATCCTTAGCCCCTGGCTGGCAATAAATCCAACGGATGCCATCATAATGCCAAACTGCCAAAACGTCTTTTCCAGTCCTGCTGTAGCGAGCGAGGCGGTGACAGGAAAGGTTGTTAAAATGGCCCCCATTCCATAACCTGCTGCCACCATGCCCGTTGCAAATCCTCTTTTTTCAGGGAACCAGCGAACCATTAATCCGACCACACCGATATAAACGATGCCCGTGCCAAGACCACCAATTACTCCATAATAAAGGTAGAGTTCAAAAAGCGAGTCAAGCCGTGAGACGAGCATCCAGCTAATACCGGCCATCAGCGTCCCGATGGTGATAAGCACGCGCGGGCCAAAACGGTCAATTAATTTTCCCTGAAGCGGGGAGAAAAACGTCTGAAGGATGATTAAAAGTGAAAAGGTGATCTGAATTTCTGCCAGTGGCGCGTGTAATTTTTCCATCAAAGGTCGGGTAAAAAGCGCCCAGACATATTGCGGGCTGGAGATTGAAATCATGCACACCAACCCCAAAAAGAGTTGCGCCCATTTCTTTCTGTAGTGGGAAACCTCTACCTCTGATAATACTGAACTTGACATCATCACACTCCGGCTTAAACGCATTTTACTTTTTAAAGCATTTACCGTGCCATGCCTGAACAGAACGCTAATATCGCTGTTTTATAGAAATTTAATATACATGAGGAAGATTCTTGCCCTAAAATGTGGCGTCTCGCATCAAAAATGTGCGAGTGAATATATTTATAGCATTACCAGGGCTCATCTCCCCAAACAAACTGTTACGCAAAGTGATGGTTTACATGTTTATCTATTTTTTGCGCGAAAATATTGCGCATTTTAGCTAGCAGATCGTGATTTATTTTTTTTACAAATACCTTACTTCAGCATTTAATGTAGTTGTTACAAGGAAAAAATAAATTGCACCTTTGCTGACTTGCTTTTGAACAATTTGCACCCCTCCCAATCCTCTCCTACGCTTTTCCCCCTGAACACACAAAACCCATTGCGACTACGATCGCCTTTTTAAGCTGTAAAGGAGGAAAGTAAATGCAATACCGTAAACTGGGCCACTCGGGCCTGCTGGTCTCGAAATTCGTGCTGGGCACCGTGCCGTTCGGCGGCAAAGCCGGCTTTGAAAAAACCGGCAACGTTAACGCCAGCGAAGCGCGCCGCTTTATCGATATCGCGCTAGATCACGGCGTTAATATGATCGACACCGCCGATCTCTATTCGATGGGCGGCGCGGAAGAGGTGGTCGGCGAAGCGCTCGGCGATAAACGTGACAAGGTCATTCTGGCGAGCAAAGCGCGCAGCCCGCTGGGCGATGGCCCGAATGAGAGCGGCGCCAGCCGTTACCATCTCGTCAAAGCGTGCGAAGCGAGCCTGCGCCGCCTGAAAACCGACCACATCGACCTTTATCAGATCCATAACTGGGATGGCGTCACCTCGGTTGAAGAGACGCTGCGCGCGCTGGAAGATCTGGTGAAAAGCGGCAAAATCCGCTACTTCGGCACCTCCAACTACACCGCCTGGCAGATGATGAAGACGTTAGGCTGCGCCAGCGAACAGCAGCTGCTCAAGCCTGTTAGCCAGCAAATCTACTACACGCCGGAATCGCGCGAAGCGGAGTTCGAGCTGCTGCCGATGGCGATCGACCAGCAGATCGGCACGCTGATCTGGGGGCCGCTGGGCGAAGGCCTGCTGACCGGCGCGGTCAGCCGTCACGGCAAAGCGCCGGCATCCACGCGTCAGGGCAGCGGCTGGCCGGAACCCTACGTCCACGATATGGAGCACGCCTATAACGTTATCGAGGTGCTGGAGCAGGTCGGCAAAGAGATTAACGCCTCTATCGCGCAGGTCTGCCTGGCCTGGCTGGCGGAGCGTCCCGGCGTCAGCGCGCTGATCGTCGGCAACCGCAGCGAAACGCATCTGCGTGAAAACCTCAACGCCTTCGAACTCACCCTGAGCAATGAGCAGCGCCAGCGCATTGAACGCGTGACGCGTCCGGCGCCGCGCTATCCCTACTGGCACCGCTTCACCAGCGGCATGGACCGTATCGATCCGGCAGAGCAACCCTTCCTGGACGAGTACCGTCAGACCCTCGACGAACGTAAAGATTAGGCGCAGAAATAAGCCGCACGCTGGCCGCGCGATGTGGTCAGCCTTTATTTTTATGCCGTAAGCGCCTCTTTCAGCACAAATAAAAACGGCGGCCCTAAGGCCGCCAAAAACCCTCAATTATGGTTAGTATTGAGGAAGCAGTGGCACTGCAATGATGAAGAGATTAGCCCTTAACGCCGCCCGCCGTCAGGCCGCTGACCAGCCAGCGCTGCGCCAGCAGAAACACCAGCGTGATCGGGATGGCGGAGAGCACGGCGGCGGCGGCGAAGTCGCCCCACAGATAGTTCTGCGGGTTGAGATACTGCTGCATCCCCACCGCCAGGGTATAGCTGTTGACGTCCCGCAGCAGCAGCGAAGCGACCGGCACTTCCGTTACCGCGGCGATAAACGCCAGAATAAACACCACCGCCAGGATCGGCACCGACAGCGGCAAGAGCACCAGTCGGAACGCCTGCCACGGCGTCGCGCCGTCCAGCGCGGCCGCCTCTTCAAGCGAGCCGTCGATGGTTTCGAAATAGCCTTTAATCGTCCAGACGTGCAGCGCGATACCGCCCAGGTAGGCGAAAATCACGCCGCCGTGCGTATTCAACCCCAGGAAAGGCAGATACTGCCCCAGCCGATCGAATAAAGCATAAAGCGCCACCAGCGAAAGCACAGCCGGGAACATCTGAAAAATCAGCATCCCTTTCAACAGGCTGGCGCGTCCGGCGAAGCGCATGCGAGCAAAAGCATAGGCGCAGGTGGTGGAAAGCGCCACTATGCCGAGCGCGCTGATGCCGGCGATCTTCACCGAGTTCCACAGCCACAGCAGCACCGGGAACGGCGGCGGCGTGACGCGGCCATCGGCATGGGTCACGCTGAAGCCCAGCGCCAGCCGCCAGTGCTCCCAGGAGATCTGCTCCGGGATCAGGCTGCCGGTGGCGAAGTTGCCCGCGCGCAGCGAGATCGCCACCACCATCAGCAGCGGGAAAAGAATCGCGGCGATAAACGCCAGCAGCAGCAGATGGGTCAGCAGCAGACGCAGCTTCTGCGATTTAGGTTGTACCATAGCCATAACGCCTCCTTAGTCGAACTTCATCCGCACGGCTTTCAGGTTAATCACCGCCAGCGCGCCCACCAGCAGGAAGATCAGGGTGGCGATCGCCGCCGCCAGACCAAAGTCCTGTCCGCCGCCCCCCTCGAAGGCGATGCGCCACGTATAGTTCACCAGCAGATCGGTATAGCCCGCCGGCGTGGTGGTGCCAAGGCGATCGGGGCCGCCGTTGGTCAGCAGCTGCACCAGCACGAAGTTGTTAAAATTAAAGGCGAAGCTGGCGATCATCAGCGGCATCAGCGGCTTCAGCAGCAGCGGCAGGGTAATCAGAAAGAAATTCTGCATCGGCCCCGCGCCATCCATCGCCGAGGCTTCGTAGAGATCGTCCGGAATCGCCTTCAGCAGCCCCATGCAGAGGATCATCATATAGGGATAGCCCAGCCAGGTATTGACGATAACCAGCATGGCGCGCGCCAGCAGCGGGTCGCTGAACCAGGCGGGCTGCAGGCCGAACAGGGCGTTGAGCAGCACGTTGATCTCGCCGAAGCTCTGGTTAAACAGCCCCTTGAAAATCAGTATCGAAATAAAGGCCGGTACGGCGTAGGGCAGGATCAGCATCACGCGATAAATCGCTTTGCCTTTCAGCGCCTCCCACTGCACCAGACAGGCGAGCACCATACCGACGGCGACGGTCAGCGCCACGGTCAGCAGGGAGAAGAGCAGCGTCCAGCCGAAAATCGCCAGGAAGGGCTTCTGGATGCCTTCGTCGGTAAAGACGCGCACAAAGTTCTTCCAGCCTGCGCCAACCGTAAAGCCCGGGCTGAGCTGCTCGCTGCCCCAGCTGCCGTCGGCGTTGACGCGCTGAAAGAAGCCAGTTTGATCGTTCGCCTGATAGATCTCGCCGCTCTGCTGATTTTTCAGCCGCTGGTCGGCGGTGAGCTGATAGAGCGGCCGCGTGCCGGAGAACTGTCGCAGCGAACTCATCACCAGTTCGCGGCCGTCCGGCAGCCTGGCGCGGAGTTGACTGAGCGCCTGCCGGTTGCCGGTGACGACCTTCAGCGTCGCGCGCTGGCCCGCCGGCGGCGCGGCAGGGGTCATGCTGAGCTGCTGTTCGCCGCCAAAAGCGAACGGCGGCGAGACATAGCTCTCGCTGTCGGCGGAGAGCACCAGCTGCCAGCGATCGCCCGCAGGATAGAGCGCGAAGTTCATTCCCGCGCCGTCCTGATACTGACGGCTCAGCAACACCTGCTGCGCGCGCGCCTGGGTGAGCTGGTTGGTGCTGCTGTAGTTGGTAAAGGCGATCGCCACGGTACAGGCGAGGGGAAAGAGCACAAACAGCGCCATCCCGGCGAGACCGGGATAAACATAGCGCCAGGCGTAGGCGCGCCGGTTAGCGTAGATCCAGATGCCCGCCGCGCTGACGATCAGCGTCAGCAGCGCAAACAGATATTCGCCCTGCGCATACATCAGCACCAGAAGGTAGCCGACCAGCAGACAGCAGATCCCGACGAGAACGCGCTTCAGCAGCTGGCCCGCGCCTCCTGTTTTCGGTTTTCCTGACATGATTCGGTGTTCCTTAACAACCAGTGGTAAGCCGGCGCGAACCGGCTTTGGGAGAGGCGTTACTTGTTCAGGCGCGCCTGCGCATCTTTCAGCGCGGCATCGACGCTCTGACGTCCGCTCAGGGCGTTAAGCGTGGCGGTGCGCATCGCATACCAGAAGGCCGCCATCTGCGGGATATTCGGCATGATGTCGCCGCTGCGCGCGTTGTTCATGGTAGCGGCGATGCGCTCGTCTTTTTCCAGCGCCTGCTGGAACGACTTCAGCGTGACTGCGCCCAGCGGTTTGTCTTTATTCACCGCGTCCAGACCGGCATCGGTCAGCAGGTAGTTCTCAAGGAACTCTTTCGCCAGCTCTTTATTCGGGCTGGCGGCGTTGATGCCCGCGCTCAGCACGCCGACAAAGGTTTTCGACGGTTTGCCGTTCAGGGTCGGCAGCAGCGTGACGCCGTAGTTGATGCCGCTCTTGTCGATATTGCTCCAGGCCCAGGGACCGTTGATGGTCATCGCGGTCTGGCCTTTATTGAACGCCGCTTCGGCGATGGAGTAGTCGGTGTCGGCGTTGAGGGTTTTGGCTTTAACCTGATTGACCAGGAACTGCATGCCCGCTTTCGCGCCGGCGTTATCTACGCCGGTATCTTTGACGTCGTAGCCGCTGTCGCTCTTTTTAAAGGCGTAAGCGCCGCCTGCAGCCAGCAGCGGCCAGGTGAAGTAGGGTTCCTGCAGGTTGAACATAATGGCGCTCTTGCCTTTGGCGCGCAGCTGTTTGTCGACGGCCGCCATCTCTTCCCAGCTTTTCGGCGGGTCAGGCAGCAGATCTTTGTTGTAGATCAGCGACAGCGATTCCACCGACACCGGGTAGCCGATCAGCTTGCCGTTAAAGCGCACCGCGTCCCAGGTAAAAGGAAAGAGCTTCTCCTGGAAGCTTTTATCCGGCGAGATCTCCGCCAGCAGCCCCGACTGGGCATAGCCGCCGAAGCGGTCGTGCGCCCAGAAGATAATGTCCGGGCCGTCGCCGGTGGCGGCCACCTGCGGATATTTCTCTTCCATTTTATCCGGATGCTCGACCGTGACTTTAATGCCGGTATCCTGCTCGAACTTCTTACCCACTTCGGCCAGCCCGTTATAGCCTTTATCGCCGTTGATCCAGATAACCAGTTTTCCCTCTTCGATCTTCGCGATTGCCGAGGCCGAAAACAGCATGGCCGTAAGGGCGGAAAGGGCAAAAATGCGTGCGCCGGTTTTCATTGTCATAACTCCATCCTGTTAGCGGAAACGGAAATCGTTTTCCCGCACATTGTGACCATCCGCCGCTGCTTCTCATCCTCCCGCGCTCTACGCCTGCCGACGCTAAGCCGTGATCTCCGTTGCAAAACCGGGCGGTTATCACGGTCTGGCGCACACTCCGGTCGCCGCGACTCTGCGCAGTCGATCACAAAAAACCGCGCGCCGCCGCCGTTGCAGGGAGAGGCGCGGCGATCTCCTCCTCCTCTCTCATCCCCCAGCTAAAGCGCCTGCGGCGGAGGATGCGCGCGCCCGGAACCTTTCCCATAGTGGACGCCGGAGTCTGCCTGCGGCGATGCAGGCAAGAATGAGCAAGCGGAGAGGAAAGCATCATGGCGAGCGTCGCGTTACGCAATGTCACCAAGGCCTGGGGCGACACCCTGGTCTCGAAGGACATCAATCTGGAAATCGGCGAAGGAGAGTTTGTGGTGTTCGTCGGCCCGTCGGGCTGCGGCAAATCCACGCTGCTGCGCATGATCGCCGGTCTGGAGACCATTACCCGCGGCGAGCTGCTGATCGGCGGCCAGCGAATGAACGAGGTGCCGCCCGCCGAGCGCGGCATCGGCATGGTGTTTCAGTCCTATGCCCTCTATCCGCACCTGTCGGTGGCGGAAAATATGTCTTTCGGCCTGAAGCTGGCGGGCGTCAGGCGTGACGAGATCCAGCATCGCGTTAATCAGGTGGCGGAAGTGCTGCAGCTGGCGCATCTGCTCGACCGTCGGCCCAAAGCGCTCTCCGGCGGTCAGCGCCAGCGCGTGGCGATCGGCCGTACGCTGGTCGCCGAGCCGCGCGTCTTTTTACTCGACGAGCCGCTCTCCAACCTGGACGCCGCGCTGCGCGTGCAGATGCGCATCGAGATTTCGCGCCTGCACAAGCGCCTGAAGCGCACCATGATTTACGTCACCCACGATCAGATCGAGGCGATGACCCTGGCGGACAAGATCGTGGTGCTGGATGCCGGGCGCATCGCCCAGGTCGGCAGGCCGCTGGAGCTCTATCACTATCCCGCTAACCGCTTCGTCGCCGGATTTATCGGCTCGCCGCGCATGAATTTCCTGCCCGTCAAAGTGACCGCCACCGCTATCGATCAGGTGCAGGTCCGCCTGCCTAACGATCAGCGCATCTGGCTACCGGTCGAGAGCGCAGGCGTCCAGGTGGGCAGCAATATGTCGTTAGGCATCCGACCTGAACACCTGCTCTCCAGCGATATCGCCGACGTCACGCTCGAGGGCGAGGTGCAGGTGGTCGAGCAGCTCGGCAACGAAACGCAAATCCATATCCAGATCCCCGCTATCCGTCAAAACCTGGTTTACCGCCAGGAGGACGTCGTGCTGGTAGAAGAGGGCGCCCTGATGGGCATTGGCCTGCCACCGGAGCGCTGTCACCTGTTCCGCGAGGACGGGAGCGCCTGTCGCAGGCTGCATCAGGAGCCTGGTGTTTAGCCCTGCAAAACAATAAAAGCAATGATCTCAGGAGATAGAAAATGATAACTCTGCGCAAACTTCCCGTCGCTATCGCCATCGCGGCGGGCACGATCTCTGCCTCGTCGATGGCGGTCGACTTTACCGGCTACGCCCGTTCCGGCATCGGCTGGACCGGCAGCGGCGGCGAACAGCAGTGCTTTCAGGCTACCGGCGCGCAAAGCAAATACCGTCTGGGCAACGAATGCGAAACCTACGCCGAACTGAAGCTGGGCCAGGAAGTGTGGAAAGAGGGCGACAAAAGCTTCTACTTCGACACCAACGTCGCCTATTCAGTGGCGCAACAGAATGACTGGGAGGCGACATCCCCCGCCTTCCGCGAGGCGAACGTCAAAGGCAAAAACCTGATCGACGCCCTGCCGGGCTCCACTATCTGGGCCGGTAAGCGCTTCTACCAGCGTCACGACGTGCATATGATCGACTTCTACTACTGGGATATCTCCGGCCCGGGCGCCGGTCTGGAAGATGTGGATCTCGGCTTCGGCAAGCTCTCTTTCGCGGCGACGCGCTCCTCAGAGGCGGGCGGCTCCTATACCTTCTCCAGCGATCGCATCCGCGATTACGCCACCAGCACCGCCAACGACGTCTTCGACGTGCGCCTGGCCGGACTGGAAACCAACCCGGACGGCGTGCTGGAGCTGGGTGTCGATTATGGCCGCGCCAACGCGCGCGACGGCTACCGTATCGAAGACGGCGCGTCGAAAGATGGCTGGATGTTCACGGCGGAGCATACCCAGAGCATGCTCAAAGGCTACAACAAATTCGTGCTGCAGTACGCCACCGATGCGCTCACCTCGCAGGGCAAAGGGCTGCCGCAGGGCACCAACATCAACAACAACGGCAGCATGTACCGCGTCCTCGATCACGGCGCCATCTCGCTCGCCGATCGCTGGGACCTGATGTACGTGGCGATGTACCAGAACACCGATCTGGACAACAACCGCGGCACCGAGTGGTACACCGTCGGCGTGCGCCCGATGTACAAATGGACGCCGATCATGAGCACCCTGCTGGAAGTGGGCTACGACAACGTGAAGTCGCAGCAGGTCAGCGAACGCAACGGCCAGTACAAAATCACCCTCGCTCAGCAGTGGCAGGCGGGCGACAGCATCTGGTCGCGCCCGGCGCTGCGCCTGTTCGCTACCTATGCCAAATGGGATGAGAAGTGGGGCTACAGCAAAGATGCCTCCGGCGATCTGACCTCGCTGGCTTCCGCAGACAGCACCGGCAACGGGCTCTTCACCAACAGCCGCGGCGACAACGATGAGTGGAGCTTCGGCGCGCAGATGGAAATCTGGTGGTAAACCCTACCGACCTGTAACGCAAACGGCCGCCGTGCGTTCAGCGCACGGCGCTTTCTGAGCAGCCGCGGCCATTGCCTGGCTTCAGCGGCTGTCCGACAGCCTGTTGAGAATATAAAAAATGAAAAAGAAAACGCTTACCGCACTCTGTCTGAGCGCCGCGCTGCTGACGAGCCTCGCACTGCCAGCGCATGCTGAAATTAACCTGGTGCCGCAGGATCTCTCCGCCGCGCCGACGATCCCGACCGCGAGCCTGCAGCGACTGAGCTGGCAGCCCGTCGACACCTCGCGCCCGCAGAGCATCTCGCTGTCGCAGAGCGGCACGCAGCTTGACGTCAGCGGCATCACCGGTCCTGTCGCCGCGTTTAGCCTGCCTGCCAGCCAGGGCGAGCTGACGGTGACGCTGAGCAGCGAAGTGGCGCACAATCAGGTATTCGCCCCCAATGTGCTGGTGCTCGACGAGAATCTGCGTCCCGCCGCCTGGTTCCCGAGCCGCTTTTTTACCTATCAACAGCCGGGCGTGATGAGCGCCGACCGCCTGGAAGGGGTGATGAAGCTGACGCCGGCGCTGGGCCAGCAAAAAATCTATCTGCTGGTATTCACTACCGCGCAGGATCTCGGCCAGACCACCACGCTGGTGGATCCGGCGAAAGCCTACGCCAGAGGCACCGGCCATGCGGTGCCCGATATTCCCGATCCGGTCGCGCGTCACGGCGTGGACGGCAAAATAAAGCTGAAAGTCTCCACCAGCTCCGCCTCCTCGATTCTGGTCGGCCCGCTGTTCGGCTCCTCAGGTCCGGCGCCGGTTACGGTCGGCAGCACCCAGCCGGTTGCGCAGGCGGCGGCACGCACCGCGCCCGCCGCGCCGTCGGCGCCGCTGGTGGAGGATACCGAAAGTTACTTTAATCAGAGCATCCGTCAGGCGGTGGATCAGGGCAATATCGATAAAGCCCTCAAGCTGCTGGACGAGGCGGAACGCCTGGGTTCGACGTCGGCGCGCAAAACCTTTATCAGCAGTGTTAAAGGCAAGGGGTGAAGCTGCCCCGACAGTGCTGAGTTGCCCCACCTGGTGCGCTACGGCGCACCTTTTTTTATGGAAAAATAACGTATGAAGGGCGGTTATACATCACGCCTTCCTCGGCATATTCTTGGCATATGTAAGGATGGGAGGACAAAAAAATGCGTACGGTATCGATATTCAAAAACGGTAATAATCGGGCGATTCGCCTGCCGCGCGATCTCGATTTCGACGGCGTAAACGAACTGGAGATTATTCGCGAAGGCGACTCTCTGATCCTGCGACCAGTCAAGCCGAGCTGGGGGTCATTTCGCGAGCAAGAAAAGGCTGACGCCGATTTTATGACGGAGCGTGCAGACGTTTTCAGCGATGAAGGGCGATTTGAGCTGTGATTAAAACCTATATGCTCGATACAAATATCTGCTCTTTTATTATGCGGGAACAGCCGGAAGCCGTACTCATGCGGCTGGAGCAAGCTGTGCTGCGTCGTCATCGAATTGTTGTGTCGGCGATAACCTATGCGGAAATGCGGTTTGGCGCTGTTGGCAAGAAAGCGTCGCCTCGCCATGTACAGCTGGTTGAAGCGTTCTGCGCGCGCCTGGATGCCATTCTGGCCTGGGATCGCCATGCAGTGGACGCAACCACAGAAATCAAGCGTGCGCTGACCGCTATTGACAGGCCCATTGGCCCGAATGATACCGCCATTGCCGGGCACGCTATTGCGGCTGACGCCATGCTTGTTACCCATAACGTCAAGGAATTTGAGCGCGTGCCTGGGCTTGTTTTTGAAGACTGGAGCAAATGATCGTCTGACGGTGATGGAAATAGCGCAGTCCATAATCGTCAGCCCGCGCGCGGCGGGCTAACGTCTCTCTTCTATTTCATTCCCTTTCTGCCGCGATCCACCGCCGCCAGCAGCGCATCGACCGCCGGATCGCTGAACATCTCCTCCAGCGTCGCGCTGAGCTTGCGCCGCCAGTTAGGCCAGGCGTCGACGGTGCCGGGCACGTTTACCGGCGTCGTCATATCCAGCCACTCTTCCGGCTGCAGGCCGAGCAGGGCGCTTTGCGTGTCGGCCAGATAGCCCAGAATCGCCTGGCTGAGCGCGCGGGTCATACGCGCGCCGCCCCGCTGAAAGCGCCGGCGCGGGGGCAGCGCGCCGCTGCGCAGCAGGGTCTGCAACAGCGCTTTCCTTGCCGCCTGCCTGTCGCGATACAGCCCCGCCAGGACGTCCTTATCGGGATAGAGGCCCAGCTTGCTGCCCAGACGAAGATCGTCGCTGCGCCACCAGCCGCGCAGCGTCGGCATATCGTGGGTGGTGGCGACCGCCATCGCCTGGCGCGGCCACTGCCCCGGCGCGCGGAACGCCTGCTTCGACGCCTGCTCGAAATAGAGCACCTTGTAGGAGTAGACGCCCGCGTCCCGCAGTTTGTCGACGATCGCCGCCGGCACGGTGCCTAAATCCTCGCCGATCACCATACAGCGGTGGCGCTGACTCTCCAGCGCCAGAATTGCCAGCAGCGCGTCCACCGGATAGTGCACATAGGCGCCTTCCGCCGCGCTTTCGCCCTGCGGGATCCACCAGAGGCGCAGCAGCGCCATCACATGATCGATACGCAGCGCGCCGCAATCCTGCATGCTGGCGCGCAACAGGGTGATCCAGGGCTCAAACGCGCGCGCGGCCATCACCTGCGGATCCATCGGCGGCAGCCCCCAGTTTTGCCCCAGCGGACCGAGAATATCGGGCGGCGCGCCGACGCTCGCCTCAAGACAGTAAAGCTCCCGCTCGCGCCAGGTTTCGGCGCCGTCGCGCGCCACGCCTACCGCCAGATCGCGGTACAGGCCGATCGCCATCTCATGCTGCCGACAGCGCTGCCAGCACGCCGCGAACTGCCGGGCCGCGAGCCACTGCAGCCAGAGATAAAAGCGCACCTCATCGCTCTGCTCAATGCGAAATGCCAGCACGGCGGCGCTGTCGGGATGCTGAAAGGCGTCCGGCCAGCTTTGCCAGCCGTGACTGTCACCATCCTGCTTACGTTGCTCGGCATGCAGGGCGTCAAACAGGCCCTGGCAGAGCAGGCTGTCGCCGCCCGCCTCGACAAAATCCTCAAACGCCGCCGCCTCCGCGTCATCCGCGTCGCGCAGTCGAAACGCCTGCCAGGCCAGCCGTAAGCCCTCCAGCTTCAGGCGCGTCACGGCAGGGTAATCTACCCATTCCGCGCGGCGCGCCGCCTGCAACGCCTGCTGGGTCGCCTCAAGACGCCACCAGGCCCGCGCCGCCTCGCTCTGCTGAAAGTCCGGCACCGCGTTGACGTCGATGTAGAGAATATTGAGCCAGCGGCGCGACGAAGGACTGTACGGGCTGGCGCTCTCTGGCTCGGCGGGAAACAGGGCGTGCAGGGGGTTCAGCCCGACAAAGGCGCCGCCGCGGCGCGCCGTCTCGTCGATCATCCGCCGCAGATCGCCAAAGTCGCCGATGCCCCAGTTATGTGCCGATCGCAGCGTATAGAGCTGGATGCAGCTGCCCCACAGCGATTCGCCCGCCAGCAGCGCGGGCGGCTCATAGCAGCGCGGCGGCGCGACGATAACGCAGCAGCCGTAGCGCTGCGCCTCATGCTCCAGCGTCAGCTGGTGGTAGCCGTCCGGCAACGGCGGCAGCGTCAGGGTTTCGCCCGCCGCGCAGCGGCCTGACCAGCACGCGCCCCCTTCGCTGGTCAGCTGCCAGCTGGCCGCGCTGAGAAGCACCGGCGAGAGCGTCAGCGGCTCGCCCTGGCGTAAGATGGCCGCAGGCGGCAGCGGAGACGCGCCCGCGTTCTGAGGCTGCATCAGCCCCAGCAGACGCTCGCGGGTCAGCGTAGAGACCTGCTGCGGCCGGCCGTGGGCATCAATGTAATCGGGCGCAATCAGGCCGTCTGCGGCGCGATCGAGATGATTTTTCGGTTTCATGGCGTTCCTCAGCGCGCGGCCTGCCAGATACGTTGCTGATAATCGCGGATGGCGCGGTCGGCGCTGAACATGCCGCAGCGCGCGGTGTTCAGGATCGCGGCGCGCGTCCAGGCGTCCGGATCGGCCCACAGCGCTTCGACCTGCTGCTGGGCGTTGAGATAGTGGTGGAAATCGGCCAGCACCAGGTAGGGATCGCCGCCCGTCGGGCCCAGGCTGCGCACCAGCGCGTCGAAGGCCGTCGTGTCGCCGTCGCTAAAGGTGCCGTCCTCCAGCGCGGTCAGCGCCCGATCCAGCTGCGGATCTTTTTTGCGCCAGGTCGCCGGCGCGTAGCCCGCCTGCTTCAGCGCAGTCACCTGCTCGACGGTATGGCCGAAAATAAAGATATTCTCCTCGCCGACCTGCTGGGCGATCTCCACGTTCGCGCCGTCCAGGGTGCCAATCGTCAGCGCGCCGTTAAGCGCCAGCTTCATGTTGCCGGTTCCGGAAGCCTCTTTGCCCGCCGTCGAGATCTGCTCGGAGAGATCGGCGGCAGGAATGAGCCGCTCCGCCACCGAGACGTTGTAGTCGGGAATAAACACGATTTTAAGGCGGTCGCCGACGCGCGGATCGGCGTTAACCACGGCCGCCACCTTGTTAATGGCGTAAATGATATTTTTCGCCAGCGCGTAGCCCGGCGCCGCTTTGGCGCCGAACAGCATCACGCGCGGCGTCAGATTCGCCTGCGGATCGCTGACCAGCGTTTGCCACAGGGCGATGATATGCAGCAGCATCAGATGCTGGCGCTTATATTCGTGGAGGCGCTTGATCTGCACGTCGAACAGGGCGTCAGGCTGAACGCGGATACCGGTCTTTTCGGCGATCCAGCGCGTTAACGCCGCCTTGTTCTGCTGCTTGATGGCGCGATACTCCGCGCGAAACGCGGCGTCGTCCGCCAGCGGCGCCAGGTCGCTGAGCGCATCCAGATCGTTAACCCAGGGGCGCGACAGCGTATTGTCAATCAGCGTGGCCAGCGCCGGATTGCACTGCTGGATCCAGCGACGCGGCGTAATGCCGTTAGTGACGTTGTGAAACTTCTCCGGCCACAGCGCGTGGTATTCCGGGAAGAGATCCTGCACCACCAGCCGGGAGTGCAGCGCCGCCACGCCGTTGACCGCAAAACCGCTGACCACGCAGAGGTTAGCCATGCGCAGCTGCTGATTGTGCACCACCGCCAGCTTCGCCCAGATCGCCTCATTGCCGGGCCAGCGCGCCTCAACCTCTTTTTTGAGCTGCGCGTTCAGCGTATTGATAATCATCATATGGCGCGGCAGCAGCGCGCGTACCAGACGCAGGTTCCAGCACTCCAGCGCCTCCGGCATCAGCGTATGGTTGGTGTAGGCGAAGGTGCGCTGCGTAATGCGCCACGCCCGATCCCAGGAGAGCTGATGCTCGTCGATCAGCAGGCGCAGCAGCTCCGGGATCGCCAGCGTCGGATGGGTATCGTTGAGCTGGATCACTTCATAGTCGGGCAGCGTCTCGATGGCGCGGCCCGCCTGATGGTGACGACGCAGGATGTCGGCCAGCGTGCAGGCGCACTGAAAATATTGCTGCATCAGGCGCAGCTTTTTCCCGGCCTGATGATTGTCGTTGGGGTAGAGCACCTTCGTCAGCTTCTCCGCATCGATGCCCTGCTGTTCGGCGCGCAGGAAATCGCCGTCGTTGAAGCGCTGCAGGTTGAACGGACGCGCGTGTTTCGCCTGCCAGAGGCGCAGCGGCTGGGTGACGCCGTTGCCATAGCCGACGACGGGCAGATCCCAGGCCTCGCCCTGCAGCAGGAAAGCGGGCTCCCAGCGCGGGCGCCCCTCTTCCGTCACCACCTTGCCGCCCAGACCGACCTGCACGGTCAGCGCGGCGTTGTGACGAAACCAGGGATAGCGGTCGCGTCCCCAGTCGTCAGGCTGTTCATGCTGCGCGCCTTCGATAAAACGCTGGCGAAACAGGCCATATTGATAGTTCAGGCCGTAGCCGATGGCGGGCTGGCCGGTGGTGGCCATCGCGTCGAGAAAACAGGCCGCCAGCCGTCCCAGGCCGCCGTTGCCGAGCGCCGGATCGGTCTCGCGCTCCAGCACGTCGCTCAGGGCGATGCCCCAGGCGGCGAGCGCGTCGGCGACCGCCTGATACCAGCCCAGGTTGAGCAGGTTATTTCCCGTCAGCCGGCCGGTGAGAAACTCCATGGAGAGATAGTTAACGTGGCGCTGCGGCCCGGATGCGGGCTGCGCAGGCAGTTCGGCCAGCAGTTCGGCCAGCGCGCCGCTCAGCGCCTGCCACCACTGCTGTTGCGTCATCTCCTGCGCGTCGCGCAGGCCGAAGCGTTGCCACTGCCGCGTGAGTGCGGCGGTAAAGCGGGCGTGATCGAAGGGTTGCGAATTCATGTCGTGTGCTTCCTGTCAGAACGAAAAGGGATTGCCTGCCAGTTTGCCTGCCGCCTTTCGGGCGCTCCTCCTCCTGCATGAAATTCAGCAGGGAGGATAACGAGGGCGGAGAGGCCAGGGTAAATCTGAAAGCGGCGCAGGAGTGTGATTGCACTCGCTTTTGTTAAGCCTGCCTTACAGGTTCGCTTGCATTCAGCTAACGGATCCGTGAACGTGTATGAAGATTAATTACGAAGCGTAAAAAAATGATGCGCTGAACGTTAATGGAGAAGCGTGCGCCCATGTTAATTCCCTCGAAGCTCAGTCGTCCCGTACGCCTTGAAAGCACCGTCACGCGCGATCGCCTGCTGCAAAAGCTGGGCGCAGCGGGCAATTACCGGCTGGTGTTGATTACCAGTCCGGCGGGCTACGGCAAAACCACGCTGGTCTCGCAGTGGGCGGCGGATAGAAAGGATCTGGGCTGGTATTCATTAGACGAGGGCGACAATCAGCCGGAGCGCTTCGCCGACTATCTTATCGCGGCGCTGCAGCAGGCGACGCAGGGCGGCTGCAGCCGCAGCGAAACGCTGGCGCAGAAGCGGCAGTACGTCAACCTCAACGCGCTTTTCGCGCAGCTGTTTATCGAGCTGGCCGACTGGCGGCAGCCGCTGTGGCTGATCGTGGATGACTATCACCACATCGCCAACCCCGCCATTCATGAGGCGATGCGCTTTTTCCTGCGCCATCAGCCCGACAACCTGACGCTGGTCGTGCTGTCGCGCAATCTGCCGCAGCTCGGCATCGCTAATCTGCGCGTGCGCGAACAGCTGCTGGAGCTGGGCAGCCAGCAGCTGGCGTTTACCCATCACGAGGCGAAACAGTTTTTTGACTGTCGCCTGAGCGCGCCGCTCGCCTCTGAAGAGAGCGGGCGCCTGTGCGACGACGTGGCGGGCTGGGCGACGGCGCTTCAGCTGATCGCTATTTCCGCGCGTCAGGGCGCCGGCTCGGCGCAGGACTCCGCGCGGCGGCTCTCCGGCATCAACGCCAGCCACCTTGCCGACTATCTGGTGGAGGAGGTGCTGGACAATATCGACGACGCGACGCGTCATTTCCTGCTGAAAACCGCGCTGCTACGCTCGATGAATGACGCCCTGGTCGCCTGCGTGACCAGCGAGGCGAACGGACGCATGCGGCTGGAGGAGATTGAGCGGCGAGGGCTCTTCCTGCAGCGTATGGATGATTCGGGCCAGTGGTTCAGCTATCACCCGCTGTTTGGATCGTTTTTGCGCCAGCGTTGTCAGTGGGAGCTGGCAGCCGAGCTGCCCGCGGTGCATCGCGCAGCCGCGCAAAGCTGGATGGCGCAGGGATTCCCCGGCGAAGCGATCCATCATGCGCTCGCCTCAGGCGACGTCGAGATGCTGCGCGACGTGCTGCTGGCGCACGCCTGGACGCTGTTCAATCAGAGCGAGCTGGCGCTGCTGGAGAACTCGCTGAGCGCGCTTCCCTGGGCGACGCTGGTGGATAATCCACGCCTGGTGCTGCTACAGGCCTGGCTGATGCAGAGCCAGCATCGCTTTTCCGAGGTTAACCGCCTGCTGGCGAAGTTCGAGCAGGCGTGCAGCTGCGAGATCGACGCCGCGCTACAGGGCGAATTCAACGCCGTGCGTGCGCAGGTGGCGATCAACGACGGCAACACCGAAGAGGCGGAGCAGCTTGCCCGCCTGGCGCTGGAAGCCCTGCCGGAAAGCCGCCGCTACAGCCGCATCGTCGCTACCTCGGTGCATGGCGAAGTGATGCACTGCAAAGGCGAGCTGGCGAGTTCGCTGGCGCTGATGCGTCAGACCGAGCAGATGGCGCGCCGCGACGAAACCTGGCACTACGCGCTCTGGAGCCTGATCCAGCAAAGCGAAATTCTTTTCGCGCAGGGATTTCTGCAGGCCGCCTGGGAGATTCAGGAGAAAGCGTTCGTGCTGGTTGGCGAGCAGCATCTGGCGCAGTTTCCGCTGCACGAGTTTCTGCTGCGCATTCGCGCCCAGCTGATGTGGGCGTGGGGCCGGCTGGACGAGGCGGAGCAGGCGGCGCGCGAAGGTATGAAAGTGTTGAAGGGCTACCCGCCGCAGCAGCAGATCCAGTGTCTGGGCCTGCTGGTGCAGTGCTCGCTGGCGCGCGGCAATCTGGATAACGCGCGCAGCTACCTGAACCGTCTGGAGAATCTGCTCAACAACGGCAGCCTGCACAGCGACTGGATCGCCAACGCCGACAAGGTGAGGGTGATCTACTGGCAGATGACGGGTGACGTCCAGAGCGCCAGCCACTGGATGCGGCACACCGCGAAGCCCGCCTTCGCCAATAACCACTTCCTGCAGGGGCAGTGGCGCAATATCGCGCGGGCGCAGATCCTGCAGGGCGATCTCAGCCAGGCGGAAGTGGTGCTGGAAGAGCTCAACGAAAACGCACGCGCGCTGCGTCTGATGAGCGATATGAACCGCAACCTGCTGCTGCTCAATCAGATCTACTGGCAGACCGGACGCAAAGCCGAAGCGCAGCGCGCGCTCATCGAGGCGCTGAAGCTGGCGCGCGGCACCGGCTTTATCAGCCATTTCGTGATCGAAGGCGAGATCATGGCGCAGCAGCTGCGCCAGCTTATCCAGCTTAACGCGCTGGAAGAGCTGGATAATCATCGCGCGCGCCGTATCCTGAATGAAATTAACAAATACCATCGCCATAAGTTCGCCCACTTCGACGAGGGATTCGTCAGCCGACTGCTGAATCATCCCGACGTGCCGGAGCTGATCCGCACCAGCCCGCTGACGCAGCGCGAATGGCAGGTGCTGGGCCTGATCTACTCCGGCTACAGCAACGACCAGATCGCCGGGGAGCTGGATGTGGCCGCCACCACCATTAAAACCCATATCCGCAACCTCTATCAGAAGCTGGGCGTCTCGCATCGCGCCGAGGCGATGCATCAGGCGCAGTCGATGCTGAAGCTGATGGGGTATGTGTGAAGTTGCCCGCCCTGTGCTCGAGCGTGATAGCCTCATGAAAATGAGCGGGATTTCCGGAAAGGGTCTGGCACAAATCCGCCACTGAGGCTCTTTCCCGCCAGCCTGCGGCCAGAAATGCCCCCCTCACAGACACCCCTTTTTTACGGCTGTGAGAGGGTCACACCGCTTTTACTCACTGTACCGGATAGCGCGTCGCGCTCAGCGCACCGCGGCGGTCGAAACGCCGCATCCCCAGCCACAGCAGCGCCGTAGCGAACCAGCCGATAACCCACGAGACGTCATTCCCGGCGAAAATCCAGGTCAGCGAGCCGTGGTGCAGCGGATTATCGATAAAAGGCAGCTGGATCAGCACGCCGATAAAATAGGTGGCGATGCCCGGCCAGTTCCAGCGGCCGTAGCGCCCGTCCGGCTGCGACAGCGCGGGAATGTCGATATGGCCTTTGGTAATAAGGTAAAAATCGGTCAGGCTGATGGCGCTCCAGGGCACGAAAAAGGCCAGCAGGAACAGCAGAAAGTGGGTGAACGATTTAAGAAAAGCAGGCTCGCTGATCAGCGCGATACCGCAGGAGATCGCCACCATCAGCACTACGAAACCAATCCGTCCGCCCCGGCTCAGGGAGGTTTGCCGGCTGAAGCCGGAAACGATGGTGGTCAGCGACATAAAGCTGCCGTAGGCGTTCAGCGTGGTAAAGGTGATCTTGCCGAAGCAAATGGCAAAATAGATCACCATCGCCATGGTGGCGCTGCTGCCTAAGCCAACGATATAGCCCACCTCATTGCCGGAGAAGGCGCTGCCCGCGATAGCCGCGACGATAACGCCCAGCGTCATCGACGCCTGGGTGCCGAGCACGGTACCGAAGAACACCGCGCTGAACAGACGTTTCGCGGAGACCTCCTGCGGCAGGTAGCGCGAATAGTCGGAGACATAGGGGCAAAACGCGATCTGCCATGACGAGGAGAGAGAGACGGCGAGTAAAAAGGTTGAGAAAGCGAAGTGGCGATTCTGCCAGAGCGGCGCTAAATCGTGGGTTGAGAGCAGCGTGACGAACAGATAGAAGAACGCCAGCACGCCGATGACGCTGGCTACTTTGCCCAGCTTATGAATAACGCGATATCCCAGCACCGCAATCACGATAATGATCAGGCTGAACAGGATCATCCCGGCGGCGTTATTAATATGCAGCAGCTTCGCCATCGCCTGACCGGCCAGCACCGTGCCGCTGGCGGAGAAGCCGATATACATAATGCATACCAGCACCAGCGGGATCACCGCGCCGAAGACGCCGAACTGAATGCGGCTGGTGATCATCTGCGGCAGGCCCAGTCGCGGTCCCTGCACGGCGTGCAGCGCCATCACCGCCGCGCCGATGATCTGGCCCACGAGCAGGCCGATAATCGACCAGACCACATCGCCGCCCAGCACCACGGCGAGCGCGCCTGTGACGATAGCCGTAATTTGCAGATTGCCGCCGAACCATAGCGTGAACTGGCTGAACGGATGTCCGTGACGTTCGCGGTGGGGAATAAAATCGATCGATCGGGTTTCAGAAAGCCGCTGGCTCTCGCCGTCTGAACGCGCTGATGCAGGAAGTTCCGCTGACATAGGTTCCTCGCCAGGTTGAAGTGTTAATTATTATCTGCCCTTTGTTAACCGTTGCGACGCTACATGTATATACATGTACGGATGTTGTCATGCCGTTTTAAAAGTTACAAGGCGGCGGGTCATTGGAAATTGTGATGGCGCTGGCAAGCCTGGCATGACGAACAGAGAGAAAAGCGCGCAAGAATATGCTACATAAGCGCAGTCTGCCGCCGCGATAAAAACAGCAGATGAGAAGAACGGGCTAACCTGCAGTAAGCGCAGGATTTACCCGCAAGATTATTGTATAGTCCGCGCTTTTTGGAGGTTTCCCTTGCTTAACGCATCCACGCGCCTGAACAAATACATCAGCGAGAGCGGAATCTGTTCGCGCCGCGACGCCGATCGCTACATCGAACAGGGCAACGTGTTTATCAACGGCAAACGCGCTGCCGTCGGCGCGCAGGTCTTTCCGGGTGACAGCGTCAAGGTAAACGGCCAGCTGATTGAGCCCCGCAGCGAAGAAGATCTGGTGTTGATCGCTCTGAACAAGCCGGTCGGTATCATCACCACTATGGAAGAGGGCGAACGCGACAACATTCGCGACTTCGTTAACCACAGCGAGCGCATCTTTCCTATCGGCCGACTGGATAAAGATTCCCAGGGACTGATCTTCCTCACCAACAATGGCGATCTGGTGAATAAAATCCTGCGCGCGGGCAATAACCACGAGAAAGAGTATGTGGTCACCGTTGATAAGCCGATCACCGACGACTTTATCGCCGGTATGGGCGCAGGCGTGCCGATGCTCGGCACCGTCACTAAAAAATGCAAAGTGGTGAAAGAGTCCACGTTTGTCTTCCGCATTACGCTGGTGCAGGGCCTGAACCGTCAGATCCGCCGCATGTGTAAGCATTTTGGCTTTGAGGTCACGAAGCTGGAGCGCACGCGCATTATGAACGTCAGCCTGAAGGGCATTCCGCTGGGCGAATGGCGCGACCTTACCGACGACGAGCTGGCGGAGCTGTTTAAGCTAATCGAAAACTCCTCTTCGGAAGAGAAGCCCGCAAAGAAAAAGACGCCCGCGAAAAGCAGCGCGGTGAAAAAGCCGGTTATCAGCAGCGCGCCGAAGAAAAGCGAAAAGAGCGACGACCGCGCCGGCAACCGCAAACGCTTTGTCCAGCCAGGACGCAAGAAGAAGGGGCGTTAACGCCCGCGCCATAACGGCGGCAGCGCGTTGATAAGCGGTTCGGGCGATATTGACGCGCTGCCAGGCGGGCTGGACGTCGGCGATCTCAATGCCTGAAAAAAGCGCTCTCCGCGAGCGTATCGCAGTCCAGATGAAGATACACCGGCCGTCCAGCACCAGCCGATCGAGGCGAAGCCCGCTTCCCGGCCCGGAGAACCGCAGGTCAGCCGGCGCCGGGTATCGCCAGATCGTTGTGATCGCCGGCGCCGCCCTGGCAAACCGTTACGGCTATTTTCTTTTCATCATGCTGCTTCTTTTATCCCGTTGATTAAAAAGCTTTTTAACGCTTTAGCATAATCCATGATAAAGTAGACGCAAAAAAATCGCGCCCGCGTCTAGACGACCGGTCTAATAAAGGCTATTTTGAATTCATGAACACAGTCGCTCACAAGCACAGAGAAGGCATTCGCGAACATATCCTGGACACCGGCCAGCGCATTATGGCCAGCAAAGGATACTCGGCTGTCGGTCTCAACGAAATTCTGACGGAAGCAGGCGTGCCGAAAGGCTCGTTCTATCACTACTTCGGTTCGAAAGATGCCTTTGGCGTCGCTATGCTGGAAAGTTACTTTGACGACTATCTGGCGAATATGGATGAGACGCTGAGCCAGCCCAACTGCACGATGCAGCAAAGGCTGATGCACTACTGGCAGCAGTGGCAGGATACGCAATCTTTTCAGGACTGTCAGGGCAAATGCCTGGCCGTCAAGCTGGGCGTCGAAGTGGCCGATCTCTCGGAAGCGATGCGCCATACGCTGGAAAAGGGCACCGCCGGCATCGTGGCGCGCCTGACGGACGCCATTGAGGCGGGCGTAGCGGAAGGGTCGCTGCGCACTGAAGAGAAGCCGGCCGTGGTGGCGGAAACTCTCTATCAGCTCTGGCTCGGCGCCAGCGTGATGGTCAAGATTGTACGCAACAAGCGGCCGTTTGCATCAGCCATGGCGCTGACGCAGCAAATGCTTAACGCTGCCTCCTGAGGGGCGGCAAAAAAGGTCGGCAACGACTTTTTTTATCAGCAGAATCTAGACGACTGGTCTACTATTTAAATGGCAACTTCATTAAGCGGAGAACAGACATGAAAGTATTAATGGTTTTGACCTCGCACGATCGGCTGGGCGACACCGGACGTAAAACGGGTTTCTGGCTGGAAGAGCTGGCCGCACCTTACTACGCCTTTAAAGACGCCGGCGCCGAAATTACCCTGGCCTCGCCGCAGGGCGGCAACCCGCCGCTGGATCCGAAAAGCAATGAGCCTGATTTCCAGACCGATCTGACCCATCGCTTCGAGGCGGATGAAGAAGCCAAAGCGCAGCTGGCGTCAACGGTACGCCTGGAGAGCGTTTCCGCCTCCGACTTCGATATGGTGTTCTACCCAGGCGGCCACGGCCCGTTATGGGATCTGGCGGAAGATCAGCACTCCATCGCCCTGATCGAAAGCTTTATTGCCGCTCAAAAACCGGTTGCGCTGGTTTGTCATGCGCCGGGCGTGCTGCGCCATGTGAAAACCGCAAAGGGGCGTCCGCTGGTCGAAGGTAAAAAAGTGACCGGCTTCGCTAACAGCGAAGAAGAGGGCGTCGGCCTGACCAACATCGTGCCTTTCCTGGTGGAGGATGAGCTGATCGCCAAAGGCGGCCTCTATTCCAAAGGCGAAGACTGGGGCTCCTGGGTAGTGCAGGACGGCCTGCTAATCACCGGACAGAACCCGGGCTCATCGGCGGCAACGGCGGCGCAGCTGCTGAAAGCGCTAGCGAAGTAATCGCTTATTCTGCGGCGGCGCACCTTAGCCCGGACGAGGGTGCGCCGGTCGTCTCCTCGCCGTTTTCGCCCCAGATGCGTCGCCTTTAAATCACTGTAATCTGCTTTTGCGCCAGCAGCCTCTTCATCTCCGCATCCGGCTCGCCGTCGACCACCAGCGTGCTGGCCAGCGTCAAATCGCCGATGGCAAACGCCGAGGCCGAATTCATCTTCTCCTGCGATACCATTACCACGGTTTCCGAGGCGCGCGCCGCCAGCGCCCGTTTAATTCCCGCCTCTTCATAGTCGCCGGTGGTCAATCCTGCGTTCTTATGAACGCCCGTGACGCCCATAAAAAAAAGATCGGCATTGATGCGTGCGATAGCCTCCAGCACCGCTGCACCTACCGCCACGACAGAGTGACGATAGAGCAGTCCGCCAAGCATAATCACCTCGACCTGAGGGAAGTCGACCAGCGCCACGGCAACGCTCGGGCTGTGGGTGACGGCGGTAAACGCCAGATCCGCAGGCAGCTGCCGCACCATCGCTTCGGTGGTGGTGCCGCCGTCGATAATCACGACCTGACCGGGCTGGATAAGTCTGACTGCTTTTTGCGCGATAAGCTGCTTGGAGCCGGCATGCACGTTTTTGCGTGTTTCAAAAGGGGCCACCGCTGCAGATACCGGCAGCGCGCCGCCGTGTACGCGCTGCAGCAAGCCTTCCGCCGCCAGCTCGCGAAGATCGCGCCGTATCGAGTCCTCTGAGACGCTAAAGCGCTGGCTCAGCTCGCTGGACATCACCTGTTTTTCCTCGGCGAGTATCGCCAGGATCTGCTGCTTGCGCTGTGAACTCAGCATAAAGAAACGCCTTTGTTTTTTCTTGATGTTGCACGATTATGCATGATAGCGTGTTTTTTGTCACCTTCCTGAGGAGAAAACATGCAGCCGAACATACGTCACCTGCACGAGCAGGTGTTATCCGATAACTGGTACACGCTGAAGAAATATACCTTTGAGCAGCAGCGCGCAGCTGGCAAGAGCAGAGCCGTGAAGCCTACGATCGCGGCAACGGCGCGGTCATTCTGCTTTACAACCGCGCGCGTAAAAGCGTGGTGCTGACCCGCCAGTTTCGCCTGCCGGTCTATATCAACGGCCATAGCGGCTATTTAATCGAGGCGGCGGCTGGCCTGCTCGACAATGCCTCGCCCGAAGCGCGCATCCTCGCGGAGGCGGAAGAGGAGACCGGCTTCCGGGTTACGCATGCGGAGAAGGTGCTGGAGGCTTATATGAGCCCCGGATCCGTTACGGAAAAGCTCTACTTTTTCATCGCCGAATATCATGACGACGATCGGCGCGGCAAGGGCGGCGGGCTGGCGGAAGAGGGCGAGGATATCGAAGTGCTGGAGTGGCCTTTCGCCCGCGCGCTGGCGGCGATCCGCAGCGGCGAGATTGAAGATGCCAAGACCATCATCTTGCTGCAGCACCTGGCGCTCAGCGCCGTTTTCGAAGGGGACAGCCAATGATGATTTTGATCGCGGGCCCGGTTCGCAGCGGCACGAACGGCGATCCGGCGTTGATCGATGCCAACCTGGCGAAGATGAACCGCATGGCGCTGGAGGTTTATCAGCGCGGACATACGCCGGTGATCGGCGAGTGGCTGGCGCTGCCGCTCGCGGCCGCCGCAGGATCGGCCCACATCGGCGACAAGATCAGCGAGAGATTTCTCTATCCGGTCGCGCATCGCTTAATCGCCTGCTGCGACGCCATTTTGCGCATGCCGGGCGCGTCGCAGGGCGCCGACAATGACGTGCGCCTTGGCCAATCCCTCGGGCTGACGATCTTCACCTCGCCAGAAAGCCTGCCTGTCATCAAGCCGTAGTAAACAGAGCGAAGCGGGTGACAGCTTAGCCGCCGGAAGGCGCGGCGGCTAAGCGTAATGAGTCAGGCAGGACTTAGTGGCGGATTTGCTGCAGATCTTCTTCGGACAGGCCCGTCACTTTCATCACTGAAGGCACGTCCATACCGTTTTTCAGCAAGTTTCGGGCGATATTGAGGCTGGCTTCACGCTCGCCAAGCTGGCGGCCTTGTTCCAGCCCTTGTTCCAGTCCTTTTTTCAGGCCTATCTGCTCAAGCTGTTGTGCAAGGGTCATCAGTTCATCCTCATGCTGCGGCACGCGCTGTGCCAGTTCGCGAATCATCGCTTTCGCGTCCGGCGTTTCGCCGGCCTGAAGCATATAGTTTACCAGCGCCATCACCTGCTGTCCGGTCATAAATTCCGTCAGCATTAGCGTGGCCAGCTGATCGAGCAGTCCTCGAAGATCGCGCTGGCGAATATGCTTTTGCAGCAGGGTCAGGGCCGCCATGCTGCGGTGCTGCATAATCTCTTCATCCGGGATCACGGTCACGTCCACCAGCGGAAAATGTCCGCTATAGAGCGCCGCGGCCCGCTCACGTTCGCTAAACGAATCGAGCCAGTTCATCGAGTAAGGATAAGGGCTGCGCTTGCCCTGGTAAAAAAGTACCGGGATCACCAGCGGCAGGGTTTTATGCCCGGCATCAAGATGACGCTGCATCGCCGCCACGGCATAGCGCATCAGCCGAAACGCCATATGCTTATCCGGCGAGCTCTGATGCTCAATCAGGACGTGCACATAGCCATCCCCGCCGCCGGTTTTCAGCGAGTAAAGCACGTCGCTGTAGTAAGGACGCAGGTCATCCTCGACGAAACTGCCGGATTCCAGCTTCAGCGTGGAGAGATCGCAGATCGCCAGCAGCGCGGGCGGCAGATGCAGCGCCATGAAGTCGCGCGCCGTCTCAGGGTGCGAGAGAAAGGTTTTGAACACCGCGTCGTGCGGGGTCGGCGTACTGTTTTTATGCATCCCGATGCGCCTCATGCGGTCTGAAATCCGTTCGGCGCATAGTATCACAAGGTACCCGCGCCGGTTCAGGAATCGCCCTGCCGCAAAAATATTTTCCGGCAGCGAAACTTTTCCGCAGCGGCTGACGAACCTTTGATTATATCCTCCAGGCATGTCGCCTGATTACCCACGGAGAAGAATGAGATGCCGATGAAAAACAACCTGAAAACGCTGGCGGCCGCCACGCTTCTCGCCCTGAGCCTGCCTGTCGCCTCGGCGTTCGCCGCGCTGCAGGTCGGCGACAAGGCGCCCGATTTCAAACTCGACGCGGCGCTGGCCGGTAAAGCGACCACCTTCTCTTTGCAGCAGGCGCTGCAGAAAGGGCCGGTAGTGCTCTATTTCTTTCCGGCGGCCTTCAGCGCGGGCTGCACGCTGGAAGCGCACGATTTCGCCGAGGCGACTGACGAATTCAACAAGCAGGGCGCGACGGTCATTGGCGTGACCGCGGGCAATACCGACCAGATTGCGAAATTCTCGCAGCTCGAGTGCCGCGATAAATTCACCGTTGCGGCCGATCCCGGCGCCAAAGTGGCGGCGGAATACAAAAGCACTATGGATTTTAAAGGGAAAACTTTTTCCGATCGCACCTCTTACGTGATCGCCCCGGACGGCAAAATTCTGCTCAGCTATACCGACAAAAATCCGGATGCGCATATCCAGAAGGCGATGGACGCAGTGAAAAAATATCGTCAGGCCAATCCTGCCTGACCCCTGAACCAGGTGAAATTATCATGCTGACAGCTATCGCCGCCGCGTTTCTCGGCGGCCTGATACTCAATCTTATGCCGTGCGTATTCCCGGTGATTTCGCTGAAGGCGCTGAGTTTGATCCGCCATCACGACAAACCGGCGCACGCCCGCGCCGAGGGGCTGGCGTTTTTACTGGGCGTGGTCGTGACGATGCTGGCGCTGGTGGGGGTACTGCTGCTGGCGCGAGCGGGCGGCGCCTCGGTCGGCTGGGGCTTTCAGCTACAGTCGCCGATGGTCATCGCGCTGCTGATTCTGGTGATGCTGGCCTCGGCGCTTAATCTCTTCGGCGTGTTTGAAATTGGGCTTTCCCTGCAGCGGGCAGGCGAGGTGGGCGGCAATCGTGGCGGCTTAGTGGGGTCGGCGCTCACCGGCGCGCTCGCTATCGTCGTGGCGACCCCGTGCAGCGCGCCCTTTATGGCCAGCGCCGTTGGCTATGCGCTGACGCAGCCGCCCGCCGTCAGCCTGGTGATTTTTATCGCGCTGGCGCTCGGATTCGCCGCGCCCTTTACCCTGATCGCCTTCTTCCCGGTACTGGCGCGCGTGCTGCCGGCACCCGGCGCCTGGATGATGACGCTGAAACACGGGCTGGCTTTCCCGATGCTGGGCGCCGTTGGCTGGCTGATTTGGGTGCTGGAACGCCAGGCGGGTTCGGCGGCGCTGGCGGCGATCCTCGGCTGCTGCCTGCTGCTCAGTTTTGCCGCCTGGCTATATGGCATGGCGCAGAAACGCCGTATGATGGGACGTCGCCACTGGGCGCTGCATCTGACGACGGCGGTTTTCCTGCTGTTGCTGGTGCCGCCGCTGATCAATCTGAAAAGCGTTGCCGCGCCTGAAGAGAACGTCGGGAGCGCCGTGGCGGCGGCGGCCGTCGCCTGGTCGCCGCAGAACGTGGATGCGATTAAAGGCCAGGGCAAGCCGGTACTGGTGAACTTTACCGCCTCCTGGTGCATCACTTGCCAGGTTAACGACCGCACCTCTTTGTCGACTCAGGCGGTGAAAGCGGCGATGGCGCGCACCGACACCATCTATATGGTCGCGGACTCCACGAAATATAATCCGGACGTCGAGCAGGCGCTCAGCGATTTCGGGCGAGGCGGGCTGCCGCTCTATGTGGTTTATCCGGCAAACGGCGGAAAACCGCTGGTGCTGCCGCAGGTCCTGACGCCGGGCATCGTTATTTCGGCGCTTGAGCAGGCCGCTGAAAGCGGAAAGAAAACGTGAACGGGTGAATATTGATTAACCTCTTAGCCGGGCGGATGGTTCAGCCTTTAAGCGCGGGCGATGCCCGCCACTGACGCGCGCGCTCAGCACTGGCCTCTCTTAATGGCCCGCGCGCAGGCTGGCGATAAAGCCGCCTATAACCAGCTTCTGAAAGCGATGGTGCCCGCCATCCGTGCCCTGGTGCGCAAAAAAATCGCCGACGACGCGCTGGTTGAAGATGTGATTCAGGAGACGCTGCTGGCGATACATCGGGTGCGCCACACTTACGATCCGCGCCGTCCCCTGCTGCCCTGGGTGGCGGCTATCGCTTCGGCAAGGGCGATCGACGCCCTGCGTCAGCGTGGCCGCCAGCATGAAGTGCAGGACGAGGACGTCCTTCACCGCCAGACGACGGAAACGAACGAGACCGATGCGGGCGAGGATGCGCTAAACGACTGTTTAGGCGCGTTGCCGGCACGTCAGCGACAGATCGTCGAGTCCGTTCACCTGCGCGAACAGAGCCTGGCCCAGGCGGCGGCTGAGGCCAATCTTTCGCTTTCTGCGGTCAAATCGCTTTTGCACCGCGCAATGCTCAACCTGCGTAAATCTGGAAGTGGCAAGCATGAGAAATCATGACCAACTTATCGAACAGCTCAGCGCGTCAGCGCAGCCGGTCAGACGCATCTGGCCAACGGCATGGCGCGTCACTGGCTGGATCGCGGCGGCGCTGCCCTGCGGCGCGCTCGGCAGCTGGGCGCTACACAGCCGCTACACCGACTGGTCGCAGCCCGGCGCGCCGCTGGCGATAGCGGCCTTGCTGTTGTCTTTTATGCTGGGCGTCGGCGCTATCGCCGGAGCCTTTACCCTTAGCCTGGCGGGACGGAAGCCGCCCGCGCTGCGTTACCTTCTTTTGCCGGCGCTGGCGTGGCTGGCGCTCAATCTCGGCAACATGACCGCCGCGCAGGTGCCCGCTGGCGCAGGACGCTTTGGCGAGGGCATTCACTGCTATCTCTTTATGCTGTGCGCGGGCCTGCCGATGATGGCGATCTCGGTGTTCAGCCTCTATCGTACCCGCTCGCTCTTTCCGGCAAAAAGTCTGGCGCTGGCGGGATGCGGCATCGCTTTTATGTCGTCGATGCTGCTGTCGCTCTGCCACGACACGCAGCTGCATATGATCGATTTTTTAATGCATCTGGCAGCGGGCCTGACGCTGGTTGCGCTCACGGTGGCGACCGGACGTCGCTGGGTCCGTCTGGAAGGCGACGCGCGAATCTGACTCTCGCGGCCCTGCTGCTTGCATCACCGCGCCAGCGCATAAATTGCGTCGAGGCTCTCTTTAAAACGCGCCGGATTATGGTGCGTCTCGATTCGCCGCAGGGCGTTTTGAGAACGGGAGAGAACAGACGCCCGGTCCGCCAGGATCGCCAGCACTTGCGCTTTCAGCTGGGCCACCATCAGACGCCTCAGCGCTATTTTATCCTCAACGGACGCCACGGTGAGTTCAAACATCGCGTTCAGAGGACAGGCGAGGGTCCAGCCCGCGGCGTCCGGATTTATTTCAGGCAGCGCGCGCACGTTGGTGGTGATAACGGGACAGCCGCACGCCTGCATTTCCAGAACGGAAAAGCCATAGGTATCTTGCCAGCTAGGCAGCAGCCCGACATGGGCGCGCTTAAATAACGCGATGAGCTCGCTGTTGGGTCTGGAGGTAGCATGAGTAAAAATATTATATCGCGTTAGCGATTGTTCAATTTTACTGTAAAAAGCGGCTTCATCCTGATATTTGCCATGCGCGATGTTATACCTATTGTTAAGATCGCCTGTTATATTCACCTCGACGGTATCGGCATTAATTACCCCTTCTTCGGCCAGCTCGCTAAAAGCGAGCACCACCTCGGCGCCGCCTTTGCGATAAAATTCATTACCAACAAAGGTAAAAATTAGCTTTTTGTCAGGCGTATCGCGCGGCCCGTCATAAAGCACCGGCTGCGGGGGATGCAGCTTATGCATTTTAGGGATGATGGCTGCCGCCTCGTCAGGAAAGGCTTCCAGCAGTTTTAGCTGAATCTGCCTTGCGGCTTCAGACATCGCCACGATCGCCACACACTGCGGCGCGGCGACCAGCCTGAGCGCCTTCTTTAGCGCGGGATTGGCGAGTTTGGGCACGCCCGGCACCGGCAGAACGCGTGGCAGCTCGGTTTCAAAGGTGGCGATCCAGCGCTGCCGGGTCTGAGCCACCTCGTTAAACAGATGGATGACCTGGGTGTCCGCCGGCATAAGGAAACGGAAAGGCCAGAAGATAAAGACCTTATTAGCACGCGCCAGCTTCTGTCTTATTTTATTGATGTAAAGCCATATATTTTTATAACGAAAATCAAGGTAGGTGTACTGCTCGTTAACGATAATGTTTCTTTTTTCCGGGTAGCCGCGCCCGCTCACTATTATTTTCATATAAGCCCCTGATAAAATTCCGGAAGCAACAGGTGACACGCTGAAAAAGCACGCTCAGGTGAAGTGATTATATAATCAACATCTTTTTAATTCCGCCACCGAGTAAAGCAAAGCATAATTATAGGAACATTCCCTTTTTCATTTAATTTATTTAATATTTATTCCTTCGCTCTCGCCTTATCTCTATTTATTATCAGCTAATCCGGTTTGAGCATTTGTCTTTTTTGGTTACACCGGGACGCTATTTATTACTTCTTTACTTAATGCAAACTGATTTATTTATCAGTTAATTTTTTTTATGCGTTATAGACGCGGGTGACAGGGTAGCAGGGCGTTTAGCTGGCCAGTGACCCCTGTTTTTTACGCAACCTCGCTTTCCGTGCCAGGCTTAAACGAAGCGGGGTTTATCCCCGATAATCGTAAACTTATTAACGAGGATGTGTATGACGCTGCGATCGCTTCAGGCGCTCTGTCTGGTAAATTTTTTTATGGCGGACGTGCGGGACGGACTGGGCCCGTTTTTGGGCATCTTCCTCACCGAACATCACTGGCGAGCGGATGATATCGGCTGGGTGATGTCTGCCGGCGGTCTGGCGGGCCTGTTCGCCACGCTTCCCGCCGGACTGATAACGGATGCGACGCGCCATAAGCGCCTGCTGCTGATTGTCGGCTCGCTGGTCATTACCGTGTCGACGCTGCTGCTCTGGTATTTTCCCGATTCATGGGTAACGCTTTTTTCGCAGATCCTCACCGGCCTTGCAGCGGCATTTATCGCGCCCGTGCTGACCGGCATCACGCTTGGCCTGACTGGGCCAGATGGATTCAGCCGCCAGATGGGCCATAACGAAGCCTTTAACCACGGCGGCAATATGACCGCGGCCATTATCGCCGGGATTTCCGTCGCCTGGTGGGGAACAGGCGCCGTCTTCGTTTTGATGACCGCCATGGCGCTCTGCGCGGCGCTTTCCGTTTTAGCTATCCGGCATGAAGATATCGATCATCGCCTTGCGCGCGGATTAAGCGGCGATGACCACCGGCTTGCGGTGCCCAGGCTTTCGGTTATTCTGCGCAACCCCGCCATTATCATCACCGGATTGACGCTGCTGCTGTTCCATCTCAGCAATGCCGCGCTGCTGCCCATGCTGAGCATGCGTGCCGCCGCCGCCCATGACGGGACGATGCCTGCCGGCGTTTATGCAGCCGCCACCGTGGTGATTTCGCAGTGCGTGATGATCCCGGTAGCCCTGTTTGCCGCCAGCCGCGCGCAAAAGTCGGGCTATTCACTACTGATTACGGCGGCGCTGCTGGTGTTGCCGCTGCGCGCTGCTATCGCCTCTGCCTGGCCTGGCGCCCTGGGGATGATCCCGGTTCAGATACTGGATGGCCTGGCGGCCGGACTGCTGGGCGTGGCGGTGCCGGGCTATATTGTTAACGTGCTGGCGGGAAGCGGGCATACCAATGCAGGGCAGGGCGCGATTATGCTGATGCAAGGGGCGGGCGCCGCGATGAGTCCGGCGCTGGCGGGCACCATTGCCGCGCGTTACTCCTACAGCACGGCATTCGCGGCGCTGGGCGTTATCGCTCTGACGGCGCTCGCGCTCTGGTGGGTGGGCGGTCGGTTCGAGCGAAGAAGCGATAATGCTGAACCTGAGAGAGGCAAATAATGCGCGTTTTTAAGGGAAACAAACAGTCGCTGCCGGTACGCTATTGTAAAAACTGCAAGAAGCCGATGACCTGGCGTAAAAAATGGGAAAAGTGCTGGGATCAGGTGCAGTACTGCTCCGAACGCTGTCGCCGGGAAGCAAAGCGCGGCGCCGACGCTAACCAGGCGTGATGCCGAGAAGCGCAATGGGTGCTCTTCACATAAACATGCAACGATTCCTCAACAGAATGACAACGGTAGTCGTATTACCCTCTACGGGCCTAACATTGCGACTATGCTCATCGGGCTGCTTATCGGCAATGTGCTGTTAATTCTTATGAGGATAGCGTTCAAATGCGTAAACTGTCGTGTTTAGTGATTACCCTGGGCCTGCTGATGTCGGTCGCCTCCCAGGCTGAGGCGAAGGGCTGCCTCAAAGGCGCAGCGGTCGGCGGCGCGGCCGGGCATATCAAAGATCATGCCGTCGCCGGCGCGGCGGCGGGCTGCGCCGTAGGCCATCATATGGCCCATAAAAAAGAGAAAAAGGACGCGGAAAAGAATCAACAGCAGGCGCAGTAAGCTGGGTTTCAGGGCTGCCCGGGCGGCCCTGAGTTCGCCGTGCAGGTGAGGCTGTAAGATCTGAACGGCGCTGTGAGCTATCAGGCGCAGTAAAATAACGGGTAGCGCGGGTTTTGCATAAAGTAGGGTAGCGGACAGAACATCGAGGCGGTATGAATATCGCGATCACATTTAACATAATTATGATTATGCGAATTATGATCCAGTGTATACACAAAAGGCAAGCCTCAGATTAATGTTTACCACGTAATTTAACGGTTGCCGGTAATACCGTTTGCTGGTTAGTAGGTTCTTCGCCGCCAATCATCGCAGTCAACAGAGTGAAACATTCTTGGGCCAGTCTGGGAACATCTTGCTCAATAGTATCAATCGCGACAGAGAGCGAGTCATAGAGATAGTGATCGTCGAAGCTGGCCATACGCATATCGCTACTGAGCAAATGGTGCTGGCTCATATAGCGCAAAACGCCTTCCATCAGCCCGCAGGCAGCAGTGAATATCGCTTTAGGAGGACGGCCCAGTCTGGCACAAAGCGCTGCAAACATTTCGTAACCGCTGCTGGGGTGATAAGTACCATGAATGATCCACTCCGGACGAGGCGTAACGCCTGCACGTTCCAGTCCCGCCATAAAGCCCGCAAGACGGTCTCTGGTAGGAGAAAGGCGCGACTGCCCACCCAAAAAATAAATCTCGTCGGGATTAGCGCGCGCCATCCTTTCAACCAGGTCGGAGGTAGGCGTCACAGAGTCGGTGATCACCAGCGGCAGCCTGGTATCGCTCATGTAGCGGTCAAACAGCACCACCGGCAGTTGTTCGCTCAGCTTCACATAGTCGCTGTCGCTGAGCATGCTTGATGCCACAATTAATCCATCTACCTGACGCGCCACAAGGTTATCCACGACCACCCGCTCCTGCCCGGCATTTTCATCCGTACAGGAGATGAGCAACTGTAAACCCGCCTCGCGGCAGAGATTTTCCAGGGCATGAGAGAAAACTGCGAAACCATAATTAGTGATCTCAGGCACCACCAGACCCAGCGTATGGCTACGATTCTCACGTAACAGGCGCGCATGGATACTCGCCTGGTAGTGATGTTCACGCGCCAGCGTTAGTACTCTTTCGCGCGTCTCTTTCGCTACGCGCAACTCTTTGCCCCGGCCATTCAGTACCAGGCTGGCGGTTGCTTTAGATACGCCTGCCAACGCGGCGATATCGGCAATGGTAACGCGTCTGGTTTTTTTCACATCAATGCGACATTTAATGAAACAATGACTTATTCTACCATGAGGTGACGCAACGGCCAGTAGCGGGCATTCACTTCTTCGTCGCCGATCAGCGTGAGTTGCGCGTGATGCGCCGGAAAATAGCGGCTGCTCATCACGCCTTCACCCTCATTGATAAAAATTTCAACGCTGGAGTGATCGCATAATATATGCAGCTCAGTAACCGCTCCACGCCAGTAGCGATAGTGCCATTCGCCGCTCACCAAACTGCGCCGGGCGAGACGCAATCCTTCTCCATGCCAGTCCAGATACAAAGTTTCAGCAAAATTCAGCGTAATACCGCCCGACCCCGTAAGCACCAGTTCCAGCCGCTGCGCTGCTAACACCGGGGCGCCGCTTGCCCGACCGTAATAACGGTGTTCGTCGCCGCGCAATGCCTGCAATTCAGCGACCGGTCGCTGCAGAAGACGACCATCACGCGCGTCGAGTTCGCGCACGCAAGTCATCTGGTGGAGCCAGGATTGCGCAATTGTTGGCTGGTACATCTCTTCGCCGTCCGGCACGCCCATCCAGCCAATCAACAGCCGCCGTCCGTCGGCGGTAAGCGTGGTTTGCGGGGCGTAGAACTCAAAGCCAGCATCAAGCTCGTGAAAGGGTCCATGAGCGAAGTCGGCGGTGTCGTAATTAAAATTGCCAGCGAGCCAGGCACTGGCATGTGCGTTGAGAAAGCGCTGCTCTTCATGTGCAATGCCCTGCGGGCAGCAAATCAGGAAAGTCGTCTCCCCAAGAGTAAACAAATCTGGGCATTCCCACATATAGCCAGCGTCGCCCAGCCCGTTCAGACCGCTGCCGGCAATCTCGCCTAAAGGGTGCCAGTGATGCAAATCTGCAGAGCGCAGCAGCAGCACCTTGCCCTGCTTATGGCTGTCTTGTGCCCCGAGCACCATGTACCACTGATCGCCATGCCGCCATACTTTTGGGTCGCGAACATGTCCGGTATATCCCTCCGGCAGCGCGATAACCGGCCCCAGCTTATCGAAACAGCCCGCCTCATTTTGGACGGCCAGACATTGCCAGGCGGTGCGCGATCCGTCGTCAAATTTCACGTTGCCGGTGTAGATCAGCGTCAACACGCCGTTATCATCCACGGCGCTGCCAGAGTAGCAGCCGCTGCGGTCAAAGGCTTCATCAGGCATCAGCGCAATCGGCTCATGCTGCCAGTGGAGCAGATCGGTGGAACTCCAGTGTCCCCAGCATTTAAATTTGTGTTCACAGCCCAACGCATTCCACTGATAGAAGAGATGATAGCGACCAGCGAAATTGATAAAGCCATTGGGATCGTTAAGCAGCCCCGTTACCGGCGCAAGGTGCCAGCCAGGATAGTGGGGATCGCTGAGTGCCTTCGGCTGACCACGCATCACTGCGTTAAGAATTTGGGGTAACAGTGTGGTCGAGCCCATTAGTCTGCATCCGTTTTGTATTTGAGCAAATAAGAGAGAATAAACGCAGCGCTAAATGCGATCACCATGCCAGTCGCATAATTGAGCAGTGAGCTTGCCTGCACGATCGCGATGCCGGGAATACCGGTCAGGCCTACTGCGGTCATTGAAACATGCATTGATACCACCCAGGCCCCGCCTAACGCGCCGCCGACCAGTCCGGCAATGAACGGCTTCATAAAGCGCAGATTAATACCAAAAATAGCCGCTTCCGTAATGCCGAGCAGTGCGGAGAAGCCGGATGGCAGCGAAATCGCCTTGATTTTGACATCTTTGGTTTTGAACCAGACCGCCAGACAGGCGCCGCCCTGCGCCACATTCGCCATTGCCCAGATCGGCAGCAGGAAATTAACGCCAATCGACGGATTGCCAAGCAGCCCTGCCTCTATGGCATGGAAGCTGTGATGCACGCCGGTAATAACAATCACCGAGTACAGGCCGCCGAAGAGTAATCCAGCCAGCCAGCCCGCATGAGCAATGAGTGTGCTGAGCACAAATGAAATGCCGTCACCGAGCATACGGCCTGCCGGACCGATAATAAGTAGCGCAATGAAGCCGGAAATGATTACCGTCAGGAACGGCGTCAGGATCAGATCAAGTGCATCCGGAATCACTCGGCGCAGCTGTTTCTCCAGAATACTCATAAACCACACCGCCAGCAGTACCGGGAATACGGTGCCCTGATAGCCGATCATCGCCACTTCTATGCCGAAGAAGTTCATTGTGTGGTATCCGGCCGCTACGCCCCAGGCATTTGTCAGCGCAGGGTGTGTCAGAATGCCGCCCAGCGTGGCGCCGAGGAACGGGTTACCGCCAAATTCTCGCGCAGCGGTGAAGCCAATCAGGACTGGCAGAATGATGAATGCCGCCGAGCTGCACATATCCAGCATGATATAGAGCGCATTGTCGGGGTTTACCCAGCCGTAAGTTTTTACCATTCCCAGCAGTCCCATCAGCAGGCCGGATGCAACGATGGCCGGAATGATTGGGACAAATATATTCGACAGCAGACGCGCGATGCGCTGGAAGGGGTTGAGCTTGCGCGCGGCGATATCAGCCGCTTCTGACTTACTGGCTTCACTAATGCCGGCTTCGCGAATAAAGGCAGCGTAGACTTTATTAACCACGCCGGTGCCAAAGATCACCTGCAATTGTCCCGCATTGCGAAAACATCCTTTAACTCCCTCAATTTTTCCAATTGCGGCGGTATCCGCTTTGGCATCATCCACCAGCACCAGGCGCAAGCGCGTTGCACAGTGCGCCGCGCTGGCAATATTTTCTCGGCCTCCTAGCAACGGCAGCAGCGCGCGCGAGATGTTCACAAAATCCATAATGACCTCAGTTTTTCATTTTAATGCCAACAAAAGGGAACAGGGCCCCCGTGGGGGGCCGCAATATCAGAACCAGGTTTCCATCTGTACGCCGACATTCCACTCACCACCGGCCTTAAAGCCGCTGCTGCCAAAGGCATCATCTGTGGCGTAGTTATCCAGGCGGTGATCCCAGTCCATCCAGCTGGCGAACAGGCGGATTTCAGGACGTTTTAGAAATTCCCCGACGTCGCTCGCCTTCAGCGTCGGCGCCACGGTTAATTTGTAGAAGTTGCCGCTAACGGCGTTGCGGTTGTTGTAGCCTGCAGGACGCAGATCCATATACTGCCAGGAGCCTTCATACTGCATCTCGAAATTCTGGGTAATTTCCTGAATCAGACGCAGGTTAGCGGTAACCCATTTATAGCTGTCGCTTTTGACGTAACGGTCTTTACTGCTTTGCGCCAGTAGCGCCGGTGCGACATGCCAGCCCTCGCCGAGCGGCGTCATGCCATAACTGGCCAGACGCCAGGTATCAGCTTCCGGCAGCAGTGCGCCATCGGCACCGATGGTTTTCACCTCAGCGCCTAAGCCGTGACCATAGAGCAGCGCGGTTTTCGATGACCCTTCACGCAGGCCATAGAAGCTATCGCTGTGTAGTCCGATTAGCGCATGCACACCGTTGTTCGCTGCATCGTTTTTAACGCGATTGCCGTCAATATCGGTGCGCTCATTATTATCTTTAGCGCGCATGCCGCTCACCATCAGCTGCAGCGGCCCTACAAAATTATTCAGAGACAGAATGTAATTCTGTGCGGTGTTGTCATTATTCTCGATATCACCGAAGGTACGACCGTAAATCGCCAGGTTGCTGCGCGCTTCGTCGCTCCACTTGACGTCATAGATGCCTGCGCCGGTGCCAGCAAGAAACACCACGTCAGAATCAATCCAGTGAATATCGAAGTTATCGCGATCAAAGCGCTTACCAGCCCAGACGGTACTGTCTTTGAAGGCACCAGTGAACGTGGGCAACTGTCCAAGTTCCACGAAAGCCTGACGCAGGTTGAGATCGCTGCTGGCGGCACTCCAGTCATTGTAGGTTCGCTGACCGTCGGCCAGCATCGCCTTGAACCTGGTCGTCGCGCCGTTAGCGAGGATTTGCTTATGTTCGAGATTAAGCTCAACGTAGGTATCGGGTTCGTTGCCGAGTCGGCCAACGTGACCGCCGGTTTCTCCTGCCGGCGTGACGGTCGGGCCGCCCTGCGTTTTTGCTGCGGAGCTATTCATCAGCAGCCCTGAACGCGCGTAGCCATGGAATTCAAATCCATCTGTATTATTCCTGCTACTCTGTTCTGGTTTCTCGGCGCGCGGTTCTCTCTGTTCGTTCACGATCTGGGGCTGCTGTTGCTGCTGTTGCGTGGCAGTCAGCTTCTGTGCCTGATTCTCAGCAGCCAGCGCGCGGTATTCCGCAGCACTGGCCCGCTGTTCAGCTGCAGCCAGGCGTTTTTCCATTGCCGCGAGACGCGCTTCAATACTTTCCATAGAGTTAGCCGCCCAGGCGGGGCCAGAACTCAATAATGTGCCGAGGCTAAGCGCTAAAAGACGTTTTTTCACTGGTTTGCATCCCTGAGGTAAGGCCATCATCAATAAAACGTTATTGCTAAACCGATTTAGGTCAGCATCATAGTTGTGCTGATTTTGAAAGCGCAACGGAATTTGCTAAACCGGTTTAGTTGATGTGAGGCATGTCTCAAAACAGGGAGTAAAAGCGATTACTGATTGAGGTGATCCTGCAGTTGCGGGTAATCAGGCAAAGCTGTCATTGCCCCTTTGGCTGTTGTCGCAAGCGCGCCGCATGCCTGTGCGCACTGCAGACGTGCCGCCAGTTGCGCAGCATCAGCAGGAAGCCCGTTCTGCGCAAGTCCCCATAACAGCCCTGCGACAAAGGCATCTCCAGCACCGGTTGTATCGATGCTGAGTACGGGCTTCGCCGGATAGTGAACAAGCCCGTCGTTATACCAGGCCCATACGCCTGCGCTACCCTGAGTGACCAACAGTAATCTGATCGCAAAATGCTTCGCCAGCTCCTCGATAGCGGCTTCAACGTCGGCGCAATCCGCTATCCATATCAGCTCTTCCTCGGAAAGCTTCACAACATCTGCCAGTTGAAGTGCCTGCCTGATACAGCGATGGAGTTCAGCTTTATCCTGCCAGAGATCGAGTCGAATATTGGGGTCAAAACTGACATAGCCGCCTGCGTCACGCACTGATTTCATTGCCTGTAAGGTGGTGCTTCTAGAGGGTTCCTGAAGCAGTGCAATTGAGCAACAGTGTAACCAGTCGTGAGGGATAAACTGAGGAAGATCATGGCGTTCCAGAAATAAGTCCGCGCCTGGGCGAACCATAAATGTGAAGGTACGTTCACCCTCGGCGTCCAGTGCTACTACCACGGTTGAAGTGCGGTGCGTCTTATCCATCAACATGCAGGAGACATCCACATTTTCCCTCTCAAGCACTTGTCGCAAAAAGCGTCCGAAAGGATCGTCTCCCACACGGCCAATAAATCGACTGTTTCCTCCAAGCCGGGCGATTCCCACCGCCACGTTAGCCGGCGCGCCTCCAGGACATTGCAGGAGACGCCCGTCCTCTTCAGGAAGCAAATCAACCACCGCATCACCTAAACACCAGATTCGATTCATCAGTAAACTCCAGTAAAAAGCTAAACCGATTTAGCTATGTGGCGATAGTATGCATTAAGGATTTGGACATTGTCACGGCTGTTAATAATGCCAGGCAGCAGGTAAAGGCAGATAACAGATTTGGATAGCGCTCTTACAAAGGACGCCCGGTTCCATGATAGTGTCCCCAGCCCCTCCTCCGGCTCAAACAACCGGGATAAAGAGAGAGTCGGGCATGTTGGCGTAGCGGTTATGATTTAGCTGACGTTATTGTCGATGGGCTTCCTGATATCACCCCGTTACTTCTGAGAGCGCTTTACGCACGTCGCCGGTCGCCGCCGCATCAAGCGGCGTGACCAGGGCATAATTGTAATGCTCATCACTCCAGTACTGCGCCATCACATTCTCGGCTTTGCGCTCGCCGTGCGGCAGCTTAACCGGACTGAGCGGCCGGATATACCAGGCGAGGCGGGTGCCGTGCGCATCCTGATACATCACCAGCGCCGCCGGGCCCTGCGCCGTTGCTATCAGGCGCGCGCCGAGCGGTTTAAAGCCATACTGCTCCAGATTAGGCGGCAAATTGCCGTTGATAAAATAGCGCCCGACCCAGCTCGCCAGCTCGTTTTGCTGGCTGGCGACCACGTCCATCGGCGTCAGCGTCGCATTGCCGAACAGCTTATAGGCCTGCACCGCATCTTCCATCGGCAAATGACCGGCCATTTGCGAATCTTTCAGCTGCCAGCCGGTAAAGCCGCCGACGCTAAGGGATAGAACCAATACGCAGGCAAGCGCCAGCTTTCGCTGCCGCTGCTGCCGCGCACGGCGGCGAAAAGCGTGCGGCTCGGGCGTTTCCAGCGTCTGCTTTTGCTGGTGCATCGCCTGCCGCAAAAGCTGCATCTCATAACGCATCTCCGCCACGCGTTCGGCAGCCTGAGGATCCTCCGCCAGATAACGCTCGACGCGTCGTGCGGTAGCGTCATCCGCTTCGCCATCTATCCAGGCGTGCAGATCCTCTTCGTCGGGTTTCATTTCAGTCTCCTTAGGGGTAACGGCTTGACCTTGCCTTCTAATTTCTCATGCAGCAGTTTTCGCGCCCGGGAGAGACGCGACATCACCGTTCCCAGCGGGATATCCAGCGTCTCGGCCGCCTCTTTATAGCTCAGCCCCTCCACGCTCACCAGCAGCAGTATGGCGCGATAATCGGTCGGCAACGTCGCGAACAACGCCAGCGTATCGTCTGCAATCGCCATCGACTCGGTAGAGCTACTCAACGCCTCCTCGCCGGTAAAAAAGGCGAGAAGCGTTCGATAGCGCTTTCGCCGCCGTTCGCCGTCGATAAACTGCCGATAAAGAATGGCAAACAGCCAGGCGCGCAGGCTCTGCTCATCCCGGCTCTGCGGCGTTCGCGTCAATGCCTTGATTAAACAGCTTTGCACTAAATCATCAGCGCTGTGCGGGCTGCGGGTCAGCCACAGCGCGAAGCGTTGCAGATGCGGCATCACGTCCCGGATCTCTTCGTCAGTCAGCTGCGACACAGGCTTTCCTCAGCGTTTGCGGGTTCCCGCCATACTGTTAAACACACCGTCGCGCAGTACCAGCGCATGCAGTAACGCCGCCGCCAGATGCGCCATGATGGTCAGGAATAGCAACAGCGCGACGATGGAATGCAGCGGACGCAACAGCGCGTACCAGTCGTTATTCACCGGCACGATGGCCGGCAATACGAATCCGCCGCCGAGGGTCACCGGATAGCCCGCCGCCGAAAGCATCGCCCAGCCAATCAGCGGTTGAGCCAGCATCATTGCATACAGCGCCCAGTGCGACAGGTGCGCCAGGGCGCGCTGCCAGGCGGGAATCGAGCCGGGCAGCGGCGGAATGGCGGTATAAAAGCGCAGCCACAGCCGAACCACCACCAGCACAAATATCATCAGGCCCAGCGGCTTGTGAATCGCCACCAGCAGGCCGTGCAGCGAGGAGACGGTCGACACCATCGCCACACCGATAAATAACATAGTCATTATCGCCAGCGCCATTAGCCAGTGCACCAGACGCAGCGCGGGATGAAAATAGGTTACCTGTTTCATAATGGATGACCTGCCTGTTCAGACTGTTCGCGGGTGCGCTGGTTATAGGATTTGGCATAGGCTGCGGAGCGCGCATTCAGTAAGGGATCGTCGGAGGCGGCGATGCCATCGGGCAGAATCAGCGGATCGTAATTGATATCGTTGCACGGGCCCTGCTGCTGAGGCAGCGAACGGGTCACTACCAGCGTCCCGGCATTAATGGTCTGGCGATCGGCAGGCCAGACTTTCGATGCGTCGTTACCCGCATCGCCCGCGCCAGCCAGGGTTACCATCAGATCCCATTTCAGCGGCCCGTTCGCCAGACGCTGCGCAAGATCCTTTTGCAGGAAATCTTTGTCGGTTTTCTCTTCCGCGGTCTCTGGCTGACGGGGCGTTTGCGCCACCATACTCCAGCGCACCAGATGCGCAGCGCTGGATTTATCGATAAAACGGAAGGCATTCAGGCTGTTGAAGCTGTCGCTGCTCCAGCTGGACGAGGGCACGTACCCTTTTATCCAGGCGAGGAAAGGTTTGATTTCCGGATGCTGAAGCACAAAGGCTTTCATTCTGGCCGGATCGGGTTTGCCGGTAGCCGGATCGGGTCGCGAAGCGACCTGCTGATCGTAGAACCCCTGCACGGTGGCAACCGGAAAGAACGGGATCGCATTCATGCCGGTACGCCACTGCTGTCCGTCCGCCTGTTGAAACAGCAGCGCCATGCTGCGCACCGGAACGGCATAATCGGGCGCCCCGGGGTTGCCGCCGGCGATGGCAAAGCGTCCCGTTACCGGCGTCGTCGCGCCCTGCGCGAACAGCGGCGCGCGCGAGAAGGCGCTGGCGTTGCCGGTTGCCCTAAACTCGCCGATGACGCAGACCCCTTTGGCGTGATTGCGCCGATACCCAGGATGTTCGCCGCCGGACTGCTGCAATGCCGTAACCAGCTTATCGGCGGAGAGACGCTGCGGCGCCAGCCAGCCGCCGGCCCATAAAAACACGATGATCAGCGCCAGCGGAACCACGCCGACCAGCGCGAGGCGCGCGACTTTCTGGCCGGTGGAAAGTGGAGAGTTCGTCATAGGATAGGATCGCCTGTTTGCAAAGAGCGCATAAGACGAACCAGCGACAGCTTTATTCCCGAGGCATAAGATTTTTTTTCGGCTGCGGGGAAACCGCTCAGGCTGTCGGTAACGACGTGGAAAACAAGCGGAGCGGCGTCATGCAGACTCGCGCACGACAAGTTCGCCGCTCAGCAAGATGCGCTGCCTGGGCAAACCAGGATCCCGGATGTTGCTGACAATCAGCTCTACCGCCTGCCGTCCGGTTTCCTCGCTCGCGGATGAGACGTAGGTCAAGGAGGGAGACGTAAGATTGACCTGCAGCATATCCTCAAAGCCGACCAGTGCGACCTGCTGCGTCAGGAAGAGATCCTTGCCTAAAGTGCGCCCGACCTGCTGAATGCCGTTAAGACAGCCAATCAGCGCCGTCGACGAATGACAGAGCAGTGCGGTAAGGGTGTTGTTTTTTTCCAGCAGGTGGCGCGTCGCCAGACTCGCCGCAAAGGTATCGTCGCTGCAGGCAGGCGCGAGCTCGTCCTTGTGCGCAATACCGTTTTGCAGCAGGCTGGCCCGCAGCCCCTGCAGCCGCTGCGTGCGCAGCAGCGAATCCGCTTCGCCGCCGATATAGCCGATATTACGATGGCCGCGATCCAGCAGATAGCGCGTCGCCAGCGCCGCAGCCTGTCGATTGTCGCGCATTACCAGATTGCACGTTTCGCTGATTAGCGTCTGCGAGACCACCACGAACGGTAAAGGGCAGCGTCGCAGCCGCTCCGGCACGGTGGGATTAACGGTGTCGGACGTCAGGTAGATAATGCCTGCGACGCCCTGCTGTTTAAACGAAAGCAGGCAGCGTTCCAGGCTCGCCTCGTCATCGTGCGGCTGACCGAGAAACAGCATAAATCCCTTTTTCTCGAGCTCTTTAACCACGCTCGCCATCACCTTAACGGTATAGCTGTCGCTGAAGTCGCAGAGGATAAGTCCTATCAGATTAGAGGTGCTGGCGCGCAGGTTGGCGGCGGCGACGTTATGCACGTACCCCAGCCGCTGGATAGCGGCCTGAACCTTCTCGATAGTCGCATCGGAAATCTTGCCTTTCTGCCGTAAAACCAGCGAAACGGTAGAGACCGATACGCTAGCCTCTTTAGCCACATCGATGATGCTGACTTTTTTCAAACCTGCTCCTGATAACAATCCGATCCATTATTCCAGCGCGCGCTCCCGCCGTAGCCGGAGAGCGCCGCTGCCTGCTATTTGGCCATCATGGTCGACATCGTCTGCGCGATAAACTGCGCGCGGGCGCCGAAAATAACCTGAATGCCCGTATCACCGACAAAGACCACTCCGCGCGCGCCGACGCCGTTAAGGCCATCCTTATCGACCAGTTCGCTTTTCACTACCTCAAGCCGCAAACGGGTGATGCAGGATCCGACAGTATTGATATTTTGCGCCCCGCCAAGCAAGCCGATAATTTCGGTCGCAATCTCGTTATCCGATTTATCGTTCATATTGGCCGTCACAAGGGTGCGGCCTGGCGTTTTGATATCAAAGCGGCGGATAACATAGCGGAACGTAAAGTAGTAAATCAGTCCCATCGGCACGCCGATGATCACGGCGTTGAGGAAGTGGGTCTGATAACCGTTGAACGAGGGCAGAATGCCGAATGAGAGGTAGTCGATAAATCCGGCGGAAAATGATTTAGCGATATGCGCATGCATCAGATACATCATCATGTAGGCCAGGCCCGCCATGATGGCGTTAAACACGTAGAGGATCGGCGCGACAAAGATAAAGGTGAACTCAACCGGTTCGGTTATCCCCGTCAGGAAGCAGGTGAGCGCGGCGGAGAAGAGGATCCCGGCGGCGATTTTTTTATTGGCCGTTTGCGCTTCGTGATACATCGCCAGGCAGGCGGCAGGCAAAGCAAAGAGCATCAGCGGGAACTCGCCCTGCATGAACTTGCCGGCGTTCTGATAGGAGTCGCTGCTGAAGGATTTAACGCCCTCTTCCAGCATCTTAAACCAGATCGTCTGGTCGCCGTGGATCACCTGGCCGGCGTGCGTGGTGTAGTCGCCGAACGAATACCAGAAAGAGGGATACCAGATATGATGGAGCCCGAGCGGAATCAACGCGCGCTCCACTAACCCGAAAATAAAGGTGGAGGCCGCCTGATTATCGCCGTTCACCACCACAGAAAGCGCATCGATGCCCGACTGGATATGCTGCCAGATATAGGGCAGCAGCAGCCCCATCAGAAAGGATAAGCAGGCCGTAGCGATGGCGACGAAGCGCTTGCCCGAAAAGAAGCCGAGGAACTCAGGCAGCTGCAGAGAGTGAAAGCGGTTATAGCACCAGGCGGCCAGGATGCCGCAGAGCAGACCGCCAAACACCCCCATTTGCAGCGTGGGTATGCCGACCACCATCGCATATTTTCCTCCTTGCGACGCCATCTCCGGGGTAATGCCCATTACCGTGCCGATAGTGATATTGGTAATAAAAACCGAGACGGCGGCGGAGAGCGCCGCAATACCCGACTCAGACGCCAGCCCGACGGCGGAGCCGATGGCGAACAGCATCGGCAGGTTGTCGAAGATGACGCCGCCGGCGTTCATCATCAGCGGCAGATGGAATTTGTCGCCGAATGCCAGCAGCAGACCAGCGGCTGGCAACAGCGAGATAGGCAGCATAAGCGCGCGGCCGATCATCGATAGTTTGGATAACGACTTTATCAATCCTGAGAACAGACTCATGCTGCTTTCCCCGATTTAAGACCCTGGATGACACTTTTTAAGTGCTGTTATAAGTGGTAGAACGTTCTACTAGAACGTTCTACTTATCATTCGAGAAGCCTGTTCAACAGGCAACTGATATTTGGCCTTCAGCCAGAGGATTTACTGATATTTTTGAAGTGGATCGTAAAAGCTGGGCTGCGTACCTGAACGCGCCCGCTTTTTGAGCCAGAGAGTGAAGAGCACGTGCCGAAGGAATGCCTGAGGTCATCGTCACCCCATGAACGGGGTGGAAAGAGGCAGCGTGAGTCGCTTAGCAGGGTGATACAGCGCATAAATACGCTCTGCTAATCAGGGCTCGTCGGTATTGATGAAGCAGAAAAGGCGAATTTTTCCTGTTCACTGCGAACACTTATAAAAAAGCGCGATTTCATTCAACAATGTGAACAACGCTCATTCTGAATGAAAATATTCTCTGTTGCGAAAGCTGTGCAACTTGCATGCTAAAAAAAATTCAAAAATAAAAGGGGTCAACTATCAGCGCTAAAAAACGCTGACAGCTACCCCAAACGCAGATTAATTAACCTGCGGCAATAATGTCATTCCAGACGGCATCAGCACGCGCTAAAGAATCTGCGGTGCCTTCGGCAGCGCCGGTGATGCTGCCAACTTACTGATTTAGTGTATGATGGTGTTTTTGAGGTGCTC
>OJWA01000019.1_pt1 | contig 93902 bp, 93 predicted proteins | sample 1600391 | NCBI WGS metagenome assembly OJWA01 (sample SAMN04436625, study PRJEB24849) | human gut metagenome | biome: human gut; feature: NICU; material: stool | host: Homo sapiens | place: USA: Saint Louis, MO | collected 2009-12-23 | reverse complement strand
CTTTAAGCCATCTTAAATGACTCTGAGGTGTCTGTTAAACCCGTGGCGATTCAAACTTCCTGAGAACGCATTAGAGATTTTAAGTGAGTTTAAAAAGGTATTTTCGTTTAAGCCTTAGCTGTTGGGCAATCTTATTATGAAAAAAGCAAATTGGGCACATCCCCAACTTGCATAATAAGACGAATTATTTCCAAACTAGTGGAGTAATGTAAGTATTAGTCAGGTGAATTTTCGTTTTACCTATTTTACTAATATCGCTGCTGTGAAGTGGGTATTGCCTCGGGTATTAGCGGGTTTAATCTAGCTCTTCCGTTATCATGTGGCGAGAAATGATATTTTCAGTTCCAGATGGTGGCGTTTATTCCATTAAATCGTTAGTAAAATAAAGTCTAACCGTTGGATATTTATTATTGGGTGATAGAATCACTGTGAAAGCTTAAGGCACAAAAGGTATTTAAGGAGGTTTACCGAGCATTATGTCGACTTGCTTATGCAACGATGCGCACTCTATTAATAAAAAATGCCTTTGATTTCATTATTTTTTTGGTTTATAGCTTCTGTTATAACTGCTTCCAAGTTAGTTTGTCCGGTGAGGGAGATGGTTACGCTGAGGCTAGAGTTAAAAGTGGTTTTAAACGATTAACCTGCTCACTGTTGATTAACGCACCGGACAATATTTCTTAGCTCACGCCTAGCGCCTTATAGACAGCATCCACTGGGTCAGAATAGAAACTAACTTGAAATTTAGTGAAAAGTTCCGCAGGTACGGTTGGAATATCCATTGCTGACGCTATGGGTAATAACACCCGTTTAGCTCCGCTATCGAACGCAACCTGCAGGCTTGCAGCCAAATCCTGAACTGGGTTGATCACGCCACCTAGCGTCATGTTGCCCAACACTACCATTTGTTCTTGAATGGGTTTGGCCAGTAAAACAGAACAGAACGCGATTAATGAAGCTAGGCTGGTGGTCGTGCTGGGCCCTGTGCTGTGCAGTTCAACGACATGAAGGTGATATTCATGTTCTGAGAACTTAGCTGAAGCGCTGATTCGGCTAAGATTGCCTTTAAAGTAGTCAAATCCCACTCGGATGGCTTCTTTAGCTGCTGTATTTGACCCCAGTCCTGAAACGGCATGCTTCCCATTTCCTGCTGTCATTTGTGTTTCGAAACGGTATAGGCCTGTCATTCCTGAGTCAGCTTGTGTGACAAGATGTACAACACCAGGTTTTGGCATACCTGCCGGGATAAGTTCACTACCACCTTGTTCAGGAACGCTCACGAAAAACTCTTCCAGACTTTCGCTATCGATATAACTGAAGTTCACATCAAAGAACTCCAGACCACCGAGCTTCTTAAGTTGTTCTTTAACGCGACGGCGAACCTCCATGGCATAGCTGAGACAAACACGTACATCTTCTTTGCCGTAAGCACCATCCGGGTGCATCAATTTCAACAGACCGGACACAGTGCGGCGTACGGCAATCACGTCGCGCTGATTGAGGTTATTACCAAGCTTGAAAAATTTATCAATAGCATCAGAGAAACTACGTTTACGCATCTCGCGCATGTATTCAGCGAGGTAATCCGTGATCAAACCATAACGATTGGTGAAAAATTCCGGCCGCATCTTAGGAATTTCCCAACCAGGAATATAGGCATGGAAGCGGTCAAAAAAGGCAGTATCAATCATCGCATCCGGGAACGGTGCAAGCAGATGGCTTGTTTTGACCAGCGTGTCCACGCTCTGGTTAATGTTGCCGACAAACACCATGGAGGCTTTACCTTCAATGGAGTCTCGGCCACGAGAGAACGAGCCCGAGGCCATGTAGTCCTTCATAATCTGCACGCCGTCTTTGTCTTTGAAAGTGATCCCAGCGACTTCATCAAACGCGACTACGTCCCACATTCCCACAAGACCAATCTGGCGGCTGGCCATGTTGTAAAACAAGTTTGCTACAGTCGTTTGTCCGCCAGATACCAGCAATGAATTAGGTGAGCATTCTTTATAAACGTGGCTTTTCCCTGTACCACGTGGCCCAAGCTCGCAGACGTTATAGTTGTTTTCCACAAAGGGAATCATGCGAGTAATCAGATGCCACTTTGTACGCTGTTCAATATTCGCGGGTTCCATCCCTACAGAACGTAACAACACATCAACCCACTGGTCACGATCAAACTGCTTACGTGCCTCAAACACCTCGTCCATGTCCATGTTTGGCATCTGAATTGGCTTCAGTGTGAACAGTGAAAAAGGTGACGTTTTTTGCCCTTCCTCATAAAAGTAGTTCACGGTGATCATGCACCAGATACCACCTGTCAGCAGTTTCTCGTTATCTTTCACCATCTGCGACGGAACCAAGGCATCTTTGATGCCGAGGTTCGAAAGCTGGGCTTCGTAAATGTCTTTCTTCTGATTTAACTTTACCGTCACCTTATCGATAATTTTGTAAGAGCCACGTTCACGAATCAGCGATTTTACTTTTTCAGCTTCATCCGGGCGGACGTAGTTATCAGAAAGAATGCGCTTAACCGACTGAAGGCCCTGCTCAACAACCTCATCGTCATCGGAAGCACAATACATCCCGAGTAAATATTCCAGTACATACACCGGAACATTTGCCCCTTCTTTAAGTTGCTTTGTCAGATCCTTACGCACTACGCGACCGCGAAAATGCTGATTCAACATAGAATCAAGGTCCTGAGCCAATGCAGAGGCCGTTTCAATTTTGCTAGCCGAGCTATCCTGCTGTTGCATAACGCCTCACTTAAAAGAAGTCATCCTGGAATGCCAAGTCGATTGTGATTGGATAGCGGCCATAATCTGTGGCGCTATCCGCATTCTCCAGGATCAGAACATATTTGTTTTTACGATTGAATGCCGTCCCCATGAGTTTCATGGTTACATCGCGGGTGCGTTTACCCATATCTATGTGATCACTGTCGAAGCATACTGTTTCTGTGCCTGAGACGACTTGGTTGTTTTCATCCATGATAAAGATATTCAGCGTGCGCGGTTCATTGAATTCATTCACTGCCGAAGTCTGAATAAAACCAACTTTATCAATGCTGTTAACCAGCTTGATCATCTGATCCCGTGCAACAACGGACACGGGCTGTCGCTGGGGTTGTTTCTCAGCCGCTTTCTTCTCAAGCGCGCGGATCTTCAAAACAGGAACACACACTTCCTGCAACATGGCTCCGCCATGAACAAAACGCGCCCCCCCTACGAAGTGAAAACGCTGTACTCCTTTGGGTAACAGGAATTCACTCTCATCGCTTGCGCCTGCAGTATCGGCCAGTTTGCCATGCCAGCAAAATTCACTTTCAGGCAGCTGATGACCCACAATGAAGCGCTTATTCGCTTCAATAGTATCCTTGGCCTTACTTTCCAGCTTCGTTTTATCCTGCTCCACCAGCGCCTGTTGTTGGAACAGGAACCCATGATCGGCGGTAACAAAAATTCGGCTGGCATTAAATCGGCTACGCAGACGTGAAACCAAATCTTTTAGCTCAGTAATTGTACTTCGGCAGGCTTCAAACGTTTTATCTTCTGTTGCAGCCTTATCCCCAATGGCATCAATAGTGTCGTGCCAGATATACACTACGGAGGCGTTGCGAATTAGCTCGTTCACTTCCTGGTTATTGGCATTCTGCAAGTCCTTTGCTTTCAGCGCCACACCATTCACCTTCGCCAGAATGGCGGCTCTTTTATCAAACCCGGAAGTGGAGATTCCGTCTGCATAAACCACACCAGAGTTATCAGGCAAGTAGCTTAGCGACTCGTGGGGTAACAGTGCAGCCATTCCCAACTGGGTATAGCTGGGGAGTACCCCGGTCTGGGAGCGAAGTTCAGCACTAAAATGCTTCTCATAATTGATATGTCTGCCCAGCTCTTCTGCCACTTCGTAGCGCAATGCATCTGAGATCACGACAAAAACACGTTTAACCTGAGAGGTGTCAAACTGACGTTTAACATTATCATTATAGAAATTACGCTGCAGTGGAACGCCGCTAAACTGCCACGCCTGCATACGGTTTTCAGCTTCCAGTAGTTTGTTCCATCCTCGACTTAGCTCTGCCAGGTACCAATTGCTGTAAAGCTCTTCAATAAATTTATCCAGCTCATGGAGGATCATTGCCCCTTTGCTATGCACTGGCGCGGCATACTCATTGAACAAACGATAGGTCTGATCAAAGCGATAAATTTCGTCGCAGTACGCCTTCCAGAAAGTGCCAGTATCAGGGAAATTAAACCCGTCGGTGTAGCGGTTACGCAAATTCAGCAAGCGTTCCGCCTGACGGATAGCATTCCAGATAGAGAGATATTCCGGACGGGTTTGGCTCCAGTATTTAGCACTGCGCTCAGACACCAGCGCTTTAAACGCATCTCTATCCAGAGTGGTGCTCTCTTCCTGCAACTGTGTCACCAAACCACGGATAATAAGTTGTTCAATGGCCTCGAAGGTTTCGCATTTTGCCAGAGCGTATGGTGAGCTATAGTTGTAGTGCTCTTTTGGCTGCAGTGTTTGCTGCAAATCCTCTGCACAATAATCGTACTCTGCTTTATAGCGACGATCGTTACGCCACGCTCCCATATAAGCCAATGAAGACGCTCGGCCAGCAGCGGTAGACAACACATTTTTACTCAACCAGTCGCGATGCGCTTCATCACCCTGAGCCCAGAGATCGGTACAGAACAGTTTCAGCAGCAGGTTTTCCAGTGACGGAGACTCCGACTGGTATCCGAGCTCAACGCGAAGAATCTCCCAGAGTACTTTATCCAGGCCAAGTTTTTTCAGTATGGCGAAGGTGTTCTCCAGCGCACTATCATCTTGCTGTCGTGCCGTGACAAATTGCTGAACCACAGCAAACAGAATCTCTTTGGTTTCAAATGTACTGGCCCCGACCACTACAGCCAGCATTTTCTTATCGAGAGAGTTTTCCGTTTCTCGTTCGGTGACCCATCCCTTCAGGATCTGAGTTCGCTTGACGGTAAAGAAGGCTTTGCGAAGCTGGACATGCTCACGTAAACCCAACTGAGGGATACCCAGCGAATTTAGGGTGATCGCCGCATAATCAGCGTGGAATTCGGTGCTATAAAGTCGAATATCTAACAACCAGTCCTGCTCGCGGGCGGGGACTTCATTGGTAAAATAGAGTAAAAATTTCTGTGTTGGCTCGTCGATTTCGATTCTTTTTTTTGTGGCGAGCACTGAAACGCCGCGCATATCCAGCAGCGAGACGTCTTCGAGATCCAGCTCATTGATAGAGTCGGTGAAGCGTAGTTCCGGGTCGTGCCAGAAGACGATGCGGTTATGTAAGAACATATCAGTAAGTCCAGCCACTAATTCTTTACTTTGCAATTTATAATCCCATTCTCACCCAAATCGGGGATAAATCATCAGGAACCGGAAGTGTACTAAATAGATCCTTTTGGCGCTGTTCCCTGCCACGCTGTCCCAAGAAACCCGTCAGGAGTGGATCAACAAACTTTTCAAAGAAGAGTTTGCCGTGAATGCAGATGGTCAATTGTTCAGATAGAGAAAGACCTTCGACCCGCGCCTTGCGCTGCTGTATTTCTTGGGCAAGGTTTTCTGGATCAATTAAAGCACCCCAAGAGCGCAAAATTCGCTGGACCTCTGCATCTTGTCGTACAGCATCAACATCAAGCAAGGCCGAATTAAATCCTGCGGAACGAAGTTTTTCCCAAAGGGGATTAACGACATACCAGACTGCTGCATGATTGAACCAACGGTGTACTTCCTGCTCAAATCTTTCGGTGAAGGCGGCCTCACCGCCTGCAATTCGCTCTTGATGTTTTGGCCGCAATGCCTGCCAGACTTCAGAAGGATTCACCAGATAGCTTTCGATGCAAAACCTAGGGAGAAACATAAGATGGGAATGTTCTTGCAATAAATGAGCTATCTTATCCTCTGACCATTCATCACGATCGATAAGACCAAACCAAGTTGGTTCTAATGCGAGAATATCAAGGACATTTTGCTTTTTTCCAGCCTCAACAAGAACCCAATATTGCTCCCAGTTCACATTACGTTTAGTCAAAAGCATCTGGAATGCAGTGATATCATCCCGACCTTCAAGCAGCAGGACTCGCTTATTAGGAAACGCGACGAGATCGCGGTCTTTGATTTGCTGGATCAGCCTATCAATCTTTGCCATTTTCATCGTCCTTGAGCCTTCCTAAATCAACCCGAATACCTAAATTCTCATAACGCTCCCAGACTTCAGTCGCATGGGATGTCACGATTAATTGGCCCTTTTTATCTCTGACTATATTTTCAACCGCTGCTAGAAGTGGTGATACCAATGACGGATGCAGATGCAGGTCAGGTTCATCAATGAGCACAACACCACCGGGCTGTAACCACCGTTGAAGCATGTAGAGTATGATCAGAACCTGATGTTCACCCGCGCTCAGCTCATCCAAGTAGTGAAATCCTCTACGAGTATCTTTGAGTTTTACCCGTAAACGCCCCTCACCAGGACGAATGTCAGGATCTATATCTTTTCCAGATAGGAACTGGTTCAGCGTTCTAACAACCTCATGAAATTTGTGTAATTGTGTAGTTTTGAGGTTAATCAATGATGATTCAAGCTGACCTTGCCAGTCGTCTGTTGGCTGATAACGAGTCATCCAACGCAGAGATAAAAAATCTGGCAGCGGTTCAGAGACTTTTCGTTTCGGCGCAACCCACCTGCGCTCTTCTGCATCCAGGTAGATAACATTTGGCGCATTGATGCTCTCGTGCGTAAGTACCATTCGTTTATGTAAAGTTGCCCATTTTTCGAACCAGTCATATTCAACGTAAGAGAGTTCTAACTTCCTAATTCTTCTTGAAGTTCCTGTCTGAGACTGATTTTCACCGATCCAGGCAATATCCTGAAATCGAGATTTAAGATGTTCAACCCAAACCAAATCGCCAAAAAAGAGGCCGACCTTTTTATCCGTTAAAAGTGACAGGTCCTCAAGAACGACGGCAACACCATCCCAGCGTTCAAGCCATTTGCGAGCTTCGCTATTGGCTGGCAACAACTTACGCTGATCAAGCCAATACCCAAATGCTTCCCACAACATTGCAATAGAACGCAAAACAGTGGATTTTCCGCAACCATTTGGACCAGTGAATAATACGTTATTCTCAGTTTCGTCAGTCCAGTCATTGGCCAATGATATTGGAACGTCGGCCAAAGGACCGACTGCAAGGGTATAGATTGCCGTTACTTTCATTATGCCTCCTGCGGATTGCTGCCGGTGATCGCTTTTACATCCACCAGCAGATCGCCAAATTTGCCGTAGTTAATCTTAACGCCGTCATCCAGATCAATAGTGATACGTCTATCAGCATAGTGACGCAAGCGATCGTCAAAATGGCGTAGCTCGTTGAATTTTTTGGACAACCCATCTAGTTCTTTTTTCAGACGCGTAGTGGCCGCACCGGATTCAGAATTCTTAAGCTGATCGTTAACCAGGTCGATATTGCCCTGATAGCGTGCCAGCAGTGGAACGACGTATTCGGTACGCATACGCGACAATGTGCCTTCATTATAACGGTGCAGATACACTAGGCACTCAAATGCTTTCTCTTTACCGGAGCTGAATAGCCAGTAAATAGGGCGTTTTTTGTACATTTTCATGTGTTCTTTCCAGAACTTAGTCGAAAGATAGCGGCGGAGGGTATCCAGTGAAGTCTCGCCTTTTTTCGGTGTAATCGTGAATAGAGAAAGACTTTCAGCGATAAAATCGAGATTTTGCTGTAGATTCTTTTCCCCCCAGACGACACAGACGAATTCTTTGATGCGGGTGGTCACATCATCGTCGAACCAATCGCTATCCATTAATGGCATAATACCATCTTCGTCGGCAGGGAAGGTTTTATACGCGCCCTTGTCGACTAAATCGGCAAAACCTTTGTTTCCTTCGTGGGCGTAGACTAGACCTTCACGATCTAGGGAGTAGCGGCCCATCATACAACCGATACTAAAGCTAATTAGGTCAGAATTGCTAAATAACTCATTTGTAATAGTTTTGCTTTCGGATTGAGTTGTAATATTCAACGCAGTTGCAACAATAGAGTCAATAATTTGCTCTATTTTTTCTTTTTGCCTGATTTTGTCAGTTATATGTTGCTTGAGAATTTTCCATCCAGACACTAGCCAAGTCATGTCAAGCTTAAATGTCGGTGATGTTTCATCTAAAGAATATAATTCTTTCTCTATGTTAACTGCAGCCGTCCCTAGTTTATCCATCTCTTCCACCTGTTGTATTGATAGCGGGAGAGGCAGTGATAGCAAACTTTCAATTTTAATTCTTGGTGATGGGGAGTAAGCTTTGAGAAAGTTTTGGGCTGCATCAGAATTAAGATAGGCAAGTAAGTGTTTTTTTGCTCCATGCGAAAAAGCCATTGATCCCGTAGTGTCAAATAAATATCCTTCGTCTACAAACCGAAAAGACAAACCACCATTGCTAAACGCTGACCATGTAATGCCCTCTTTTAATGCATATTCCCCATTGTAATTATGAGACCTAACCCTCCCTGATACTTCATCTTTATTGTTTTTTATCTCGATACCATCATGTTCCCAATTAACAACCCATTCATTATTACCATACCATTTTCTCGCTTCCCCACCTTTCTGATAGGGGTACCATTTGGCATTATCTTTACTCTTGGAATATATTTTTTTATTATTCACCTCCCACCAGAAGCGTAGGTATTTTTCATTATCAGCGGTAGTCATCCCCTCCCTTGCATCCAAGAATTTAGATAGTGGTGGGTAATTATCAAAAAAATTAATCTGCGAACCATCTAGATTAAATGCTAACTCTTGGTTAGGTAGTTTATGAAAGTCCATCAGTGACTTGAAGATGAAATTTTCTTTAAAATTGGTATTTTTAATATCACTAACGTTGTTCTCAATTTTTTTGTAACAACCAAAATAAGAATCAGATACATAATTATTGATAATGTACGCAGACGTCTGGAATGAGATTCCCATGACGCCATTATCCATGTGGATAAGATTCTCAATGTGGGATGTTGCTAATAATTCTTTTCTCAATTTTTTAAAATTAGCTAAAAACATCCACGTGTGCATAGTGACAAAAGCGAGGCGGGCTTTGGCTTTAATAAGATTAGCTGCCGCAATAAGAAATGAGGAGTAAATATCTGCCTTTCCTGACGGGTAACTATCAGAAATATATTTCTTTAAATGTGGGCATAAAAAGTTACTTCCCATATACGGCGGATTCGCTACCACAGCATCATAACGCTGTGCCAGTATCCACGCCTGCTGGATATATGGAATCAACTCCACCGCAGCTTCTTTTTGCTGAATATCACCCTCAACAGCCAGAAGATAGAGTCCATCCAGAAACGCTTTCAGCGCAGCTTCATCTTTATGTGAAACCTGGATCAACGACCCCAGCGTTTTCGCACTGGTGAACAACGCCAGCGTACGCATTATTAGCTTGTATTCCGCGCTATCGGTATTAACCAGAGCAGGCCCTTCAGCGAACATGTCTCCCATGCTGCCGCGCTGCACCTGCTGGTGGAAGTTCAGCTTGGTCCACAGCTCAGCGATATCCAGTTTGCTTTCTTGCAGGGAAACAATATTCAGCCGCACGCTGCGGGTCAGAATACGACGGTCATCCTGACGCGCCAGCATCAGCATCGCAAAGCCAGAGAGTTGTGCGGCGCGGTCGTCGATATCCAGACCGAAGATATTGTTTTCCAGAATCAGCTGCGGAATATCACGGGTGCGGTAGCCACGCTCTTCGTAAATCTCTTTCAGAACGTTATAGGCTTCGGTCAGGATATGCCCGGAGCCGCAGGCTGGGTCCAGCACCTTGATGCTTTCTGGTTCAATGCTGGATGGGGTGATCGCTGCAAGCTGTGCCTGTACTTCTGGCGTCTGTTCTGCGGGCTCAATGTAGTACGGCATTTTGCCTTTCAGGCTGGAGTCCGGGTAGGTTTGCAGCCACTGGCGACCCACCGAATTCTGTACCAGATACTGCACAATCCAGTTCGGCGTAAACAGCTGGGTAGCGGCGGGAATATCTTCGCTCTTCACCACTTTGCCGATCACGTCAGCTTTTTTCTCGGAGATGTAGAACTGATACAGCCAGCCGATCACTTCGACCTGTTCCCAGTCTTCTTCAGGAATGGTATCTACCAGCCCACGCAGAATGGAGTCGGTGCGAGTCAGGTTGTCCGGCAGTACCAGTTCGATATCATCGTTGACGGCTTCGAACAGGAAGGGCATAGCACCCTGAAGGGTATGGCATTGGGCAAGCAGCAGTTCACGATATAGCTCTTCGTCACGATCGCCAGCAAGCTTCATCTCCACCAGGCGCGATTTGTCCAGCCCCAGAGCATCAGCCACTTCCGGCACATGATCCAGCACCTCAAAACCACCTTCCAGCGTCGGGTGAGACAGCATACGGAAACCGTGATCAAGATAGCCGTGCAGCTCCATATAACGGATGGCACAGAAGCGGTTAAACCAGGTGTAAGCAATGTGCTCCACCAGAACTTCGTAGCCCTGTTTTTCTGCTTGTTTAACCAAGCGTTCACGACGTGCCGTTAGTGATTTTTCCAGCGTGAACTGACCATACCGCACGCTGTCGCCAAGATCTGTCGCTTGCAAAATTTGCAGATTGCCTTTTTTATCGGCCTCAATGCCCAGCGTGGTCAATTTTTGTATAACCGCATCGCGGAACTGTTTACGTGCCACTGGGGCGTATTTTTTTATGTTTGACGTATTCATGTGAAGTCCTGAATAGGGCAGACGCTGTCTGCCCTGAAAATGGGGAAATTATTGAAGCTGTACGCGTTCGCCTGCGTTAATGGCATCCATTAGCGTTTTACGGAGTTGTTCCAGCGCTTTATCGACCTGTTCGGCATTATCCAGCGTTGTGACACCAGTTGCCCGTTCCATCGTTTTACGTGTGTTCACGTAGATGGTTTTTTTAAGCTTTGATTTGGGCTCAGTAGGCGGTACTACGCCTCCCGGTGCAGGCTCTGGTTTGATCTCTTTTTTACGCTGCTCTTCAACCCAGGCGTTCAGGCGCTCGTTCGCTTTAAGTAACAGCGCGCATACCTCAGACTGTTCGTCCATGATTTGAGGGATTAGACCATTTTGTTCCACTTTTTTGCGCGACTGCTGCATTGGATGCAAGAGCGTATGCTGCAAATCAGCAGGAACGTGCATTTCCTGCATTCTCTGCTTCAGATCTTCAATGTGGTTGGTTATCTGCATTAGCGCATGGTTGCGGTATTCTTCCACCAGACGCTGATTAACAGACTCAACGGTTTCAATTAGCGGGATAATACGATGCAGCTCACCGTAAGGGCGCGGTTTTCCGTAGATAGCCTCCAGCTCCTTGAGTGTATTTTGGGCGGTATCGTCCTTTTCCAGCGCATTACGGTTAGCTTTAAAACTGCCGTTCAACGCGGCACTCAGACGTTGCCAAGTGGAATACTGGTTCTTGTAGAAGCTGACCAGATCGTCCCAGTCTTCTGCAAAATCTACAAGGTCTTTAGCCACTGCGGTAATTTTTTCAATCACCGCATATTCTTCTTTCTCGCTGAGGATCCCGTTCAACAATACCAGGCCTTCTTCTATCTCTTTACGGCCAGGATTCTGTCCACTCTCTGCACGAGTTTTAAAGACGGTCAGCTCGCTCTTCCAGCGGCCAAACAGCTCGCGGATATGTGATACCAGCGACTGTTCTTCACGCTCGTTAAACGGTTCCCCGGCAATTTCGGCCATCAGTTGTGCGGCTTTGGTCAACTGTGCTTCATCATGGCGACGAACTTTATGCAGACGCAAATCGCTGTAGCGACGTGAATTATTAAACGCGTCCCACGCCTGCTTCAGTGCAATTTCGCTACTTTGCAGGGTGAAGCTGTATTTACCGTTACGCGCCAGACGCGCCACCAGCAATTTGACCTCATCTTCCGGCCAGCCAAATGGGCGGCGACCAAAGGTAGTGAGGATATCCCGCAAGTACACCGGTTTATGAGTCTCAATACTCATTGAGATCCAATTATCCACTTCGCGCATCGCTTCTGGGTTGGATTCTTCCATCCCCCCGAAATCTAGCTGGGTATCATTTTCTACTGTCAGCAACGCGTGAGTTTCACGATTTACATCTCCGGTACTCAGTCGCAGCAATTTCAGTTTGGAGAAACTGTTCTCAATAACGTAACCGCAGGCTGCATCCACGATAGCTATCGGCGAAGAGGATTTCTTATCCAACCGCTCGCCCAACGCCCAGACATCAGCCTGAGCCAGAAGTCCTTCAATCTGCGCCTTCAGCGTTTTTTCGCGCATGCCATTTTCACGACCTTTTTCCGCTAACAGCGTTGCCTGTTCCGGACGTTGACCACTTTGCTTGCTGAGGAAGGCTTTGGTCTGGGCGTACATTGTCAGGTCTTGCCAGGTACGTGCTTCATCAGGCAGATAAATTAAGATGCAGTCTTTACTGTCCGTCATCAGCTGGCTATTTGAATGAGCACCCTTGTAGCTTTCGTAATTCGAGTCCAGTGGAGTGAGTACTTTCACCACCAGATCGTTAAGATTTGCACCGTCGAGTGGATGCCCGTTACAGAAGCGGCTAATATCAAAATCCTGCTTATTTGCTGGATAACGATATCTTTTGTTCTTCAGGATCTCTTCGAAAATGATGGTTGAAAGCTGCTTATTGATGGTGGTGAATTCCACGTCAATATTGCGGATTTCGTTTTCAATCTCTTTTTCTTCGTTAGTGAGGAAAACAAATTTGTCATCAATACGCGAGATCAGCATCTCAGCCTGCAGACGATAAAGGCTGGCTTCAATCTGTCGACGGAGTTCAACTTTGTCAGTATCAATTCGCTCAATAGAGAGCGTGACGAGATTATCGAGAGTACTTTTCAGCACGTCGACGTAGCGGATAAGGAACAACGTCTTCAACAGCTTGCCGTCAAACTCCGTCAGTGACGGAGACTGGCAGGCCTGAATGATGGTGCGGCTAACCGCTGGTTCCAGGAAGCTTTCAATCGCTGAGTAGAAACGCCAGAACGGTACGAGGCTATCCAGGCCATCGGCAGAAATCTGGACAGCAGCTGACTGGAAGGCATCCAGCAATGAACGCTCCCCCATTGCCAGCTGCTTACCTGCGGCCCCTTTGGTACGGATTGATTCAAAGACCTTTTGCAGGATCTGGTAGTGCCAAGGTACAAAGGGATAGTTATCCACGAACTCGCGACTGTTAGAGTAGGCGCGCAGAGTTGCAGTGGTTGTGGTGTCGAATGCCAGCTGATTTCGCAGAATGTCGCCTTTTTCCTGCCAGACCGCCTCCAGCGCAGGAATTGCTTCACCGGTTTTCACCAACAGACGTTTCTGTATAACTTCTGAGGTGTTGGAGCTGGAAAGCTGTAAGCGAGTTGAGAAACGCCCCTGAATCTTGGAGAAGTCCTGACCGTCACGGCTGCTCATGCCGCCAATAGCGGCATTGATATCTGCTTGAGAGGTCACTATCACCCATGCGCGACCACCGCAGATAACGCCCAGGTTTTCGGTGATGGTTTGTAATTTCAGCATCATCTGGGCATCTTTGCCGATGAATTGTCCGACCTCATCAACCATAAACAGGATGTTACGATTTCCTTGGCTATCGAGCCACTCTTTTACCCATGTACAGAAGTTTTTGATATCAAGAGGGAAGTTCTTGTCAAGTTGCTCGATCCACTGACGAGAAGACTCTTCACTCTGGCCAGTTGCAACACTCAAAGCCTGTGCCATCTGATCGTTGATCATCAGATAAACGTCACGTTCATCTTCCCAGCGAGACCCGGTGATGTCCGCGAAGGCGGCCCTAAAGGTATCAAACTGTCCACGCTTATCGAGTTCACGCTCCAGATGTGCAATGTGCGGGAAATCACCGCAATAACCAGCAAGCTCGTTAAAGACTTTCAGAAATACTTTGAGAATCGCATCGACCCCATCTTCAACATTTGCACGTGAGTCAATATTAAAAAGTACGACATCTGTCGGATGTTTAACAGATTTACGAATATCAGCTAAAAGCAGTGCATCGTCGATTTTCTCTTCAAAGAATGAGAGTGCATTGCGTTTCATGCCTTTGTGGCTTACTTCGCGGTTGGCTAGCAGGTAAGAGAGGATTTTAATAAAGTGTGATTTACCGGAACCAAAGAAACCTGAAACCCAGACTCCCATCTTATCGGCAAGCTGTAATCTACCTGGTCCAGTAGCAGGGGCATAGACTTCAAAGAATTGGCGCAAGTGGCCATCCAGCTCTCGGGTTATGACATACTCATCCAGCTCTATCCAAGCACTTTCGTCATCGGTCTGCTCGGCTTTAACCACGCCGTTAATATTTCGTTTTAGCGGTTTCTCAAAGATTTGTTCAATATTCATTGCTGTCGTCTTTTAACGAGGATTCAAAGTTGCCGCAGGACCGGTTTCTGGAACCAGTCTAAAGGCACGATAATAGTTTCGGGAGTTAATCCCTGCTAATGGAGAAAGGTCATACCCACTGTAAACGCCAGGATAGAACATTAGCAGTGGTGTGAACCCCATAACATCCTGTAAAGCACTCATTAGCTCGTGTCCGCGCACTAACGGCCAGGCGTTACCAAGCCCAGTCAAAATGACAAAATCCTGCGAGGGGAGGTCTACAGTTCGGGCAATATATTCAGCAATTTTTTTCTGGCTGAGTGGGGCTGCCAGATGTTTTTTCAGTGTCTCAAGGCCAAGCTCAGGTTCTCGCTGGCAGATACGTTCAAAGAGCTTACGTTCTTCCAGCATGTCGATAATGACCTGAAAAATATTCAACTCAGTAAATGTGTATTTCTTATCCAGTTTTTTAAACAGAAACGCCAGATACTCGCGAACCTGCAGTTCCTGTTGTGCCGGGTAATCAAAAATCCAGAAGCCAATTTCATTGCCGGAGCCCTGGTTTTTCAAAAAACGGTCATCGCTGATGCGTTCTTCGAGCTGTTTTAAGCGGTAAGCCAGTATCTGATCACTCACGCTTTACCCTCCAGTACCGGTATCAAATCAGACTTATCCAAACGATGTAGCGTAGCGGCTACCTCGGGTAGTAGAAATATCGACTGAAGGTTGCGCCGACGTGGGGTATCCAGGTATCCAGCTTCAGCCAAAGACTTGATTAGGTTATTGCCCATTTTCTTTATCGACGAATCGGAGAAGCTGGTAAGTTCAGGGTGCATGCGAAGATTCTCATCTACAAACTCACCCCAGCAGTTTCCAGGCAACTTATCCTTAAATTCCAGACGAGCAGGATTCACAACGGTTGAGATAAAATCAGCGACCACTGGTGATTGGAGGGTCAGTGCTGCCAGCAAAAGTTGTAGGCGTTCACTCTCACTGCCGTTGGCGATGAGCCCTAGAGCTTGAGCATCAAGAGTCATTAATCTCAACTTAAGCGTTCGTGCATAACGGTTTGCCGTGCTTGAGGATGACGCCTGTAAAATATTCTCATCAACGATTTGCGTTTGCCACATGGCTTCGTCAGGCTCTTTCAGCAAGAGTTCAGCAATGACTCTACTCTCACGCCCCATAAGTGGCCCACCGAGAAGGTCACCGATCCAGCTTTTATCATTTTTAATAGTCATATTTGTCATCTAAAACCTGGAATGTTGATCGCAAAAATAGGCAACAATTGTAATCGTCTGGGCTGACAGACGCTATGGTTTCAGCGGATGGTTTTTATCACTATGGCTTAAGTTAGTATCGGTAGGATGATGAGTAGCTTTAGTATGAATAATGAACAGGAATTGTGAGGGTATTATGGGTGCTAATTTTTTTATTTTTAATAATCAATTGGTTGGTGGTGTGACGACGCAGATTCTCAATCAAATCTAAAACCATTTGCCATGGTTGAATGATCTTAATCATGATCACTGCGTTGTTTACCGTTTGAGTGTTTTGATCATTGACTCAATGATCAGATTACATGATTGTACTTTTACTCCGCTCTCGCTAAATGATTACATCCAAGGCTTTATTAACATTGGGTCAAAAAGCCCCTTCGAAAAGTTGAATAGGTACTGGCGGGCGGTTGTGGCGTTCAAATCATAGAAATTCGCATATTCTCTAACGTTACAATTTCTCAACCACGCATCGGTATAGTACTTATCAAAATGCTCAGCCCATATTGCATCCATTGGGCGGCGTGATAACTGGCGATACGCAGTGCGTTGAGGAAGCTGATACTCAGTAATATATTCCTGAACAGTGAGCGTTTTTTGCTGGTGGAGCTGTCGACGATGATAAACCCAAAACAGCACACGGATTGCTGCACCTCCGCATTTATGTAGATTGCTGTACATCACACGCTTGGGAAGTTTATGCACTTCTGCATATTGCTGTTGTGTTACACCATTCAAAATCGCCTCACGACGATAATTTTGTTTATGGTAAGCCCACTGGATACGCCACGTACCACTCCAAAAATCATAGTCCTTGTAATGAAAGTCGCACTCCAGAGCAGGTAGTAGAAAACGCTCAAACAACTCATCAAGCGTTGCGGGCATAGCATGCAGATGCTGCTTTCTTTGCAAGCGCTGTTCATCATTCAGTTGCACAATTTCATAATCGGTTAGCCAATCAATGCCTCCCACAGAAGTCTTCAACTTACGATTAAGCGAGTGAGGCATCGCAATTGTGGCGTTGCTCTTTTTGGGATGTTCCATTTTTTATCCGCCTTGATTGGTAGTTATAGCCAGGGAGCTAATAGCCAAGGATTAATTAAATTAGCCGGGTAGTTACACAAATAGCGGCTTGCGGTGGACGGATTAAGGTAATACCAGCGGCAATACTGCGAAACGCTAATATTGCATGGCCAGTAATAACGGTAATAGCGCTCAAAGTGACGGTGCCAGTGAGGGCTGAGTTTAGCGCTCGCCACGACGCTATCACTGCCAGTCAGACGACCTTCAAGCATGCTAAAACGCTGTAGCGCTCGTCTGAGTGCCTTCATTGGCGGTAATGCAACCTCATCCAATCGTTGTTTAAGTGTCAGCGTTGGTGTCACAGGCTCACTAACAGATGACTCTGCTGAAGTGAAAAGAGAATCCAATTTTCCGGGCAGGGGGCAGTACGCATTTGCTTGAGAAAAGTCAGCAACCTGAGTACGTAATTGCGTTGCCTTGGTAAGCTTAGTTTTTTTCAGATACGGGTAATGCTGAGTTCCGGAACGAGCAATGCCCCCAGCGATCTCTTCTTTGGAATGCCGTTTAGCAAAGTAACTCACGCGCAGTAACAATGCGGTCATGGCCTCAGTGTCATTCTTTCGAATTAAGTAGTAACCATGCTTTGGAAACCAGACAGTTCCGCCCGTTGCTATTTTCCAGCAGCTCTCCACCAGCTTATTTATTTTAAGAGGATGACGTACGCAGTTACCATCCACCATCAGCAGGTAATGATAATGCTGAGCTGGAGCCTTATTCTGTTCTCTGACCCAAAACACTCGGGCAAAGCTTTTGGAATATAACTTTCTGAATGCAGGAATCATCAACTGATGAAAGCGGGTAATAACGCGGTTATCAGCCGTGTATTGAGGCAGATGAAAATCATAACGGATTGCCAGAAAGCGAGAGCAACTGGCATAAGTTCGATCAACTGCCTTGAACAAAGAATTCATGATCTTTACATCCTGCTGACTCTCTTCAGGCATGACTGGCCAGAGAACATCGTCATACAGAAACTCGCCTTTAGCCCGGATATCCGGATAAACCGTACCGCGCGTAATATTATTAATTACCGGTTCCTGATTGGCTGAATCCAGACTGCCAGTTTTACTGTTTATCATAGGGTTACGGCTGTATCAGAATCACAGATTAATAACGATTTGATGCGCTGATTGTTTCAAATGGTTGCATTAGCACATAAAAAGAAAGGCTGGAAATTCCAGCCCTGCTTAGAGGTTTAGCAGCAGTTATCTAGCCACTGTTCATATTGCGTGACTGTCCAGCCCATAGTTCTGCCTGCACGCTTTTTTGGCGCAGGAAATTCACCGCTGATTACCCAGCGATAAAGGGTGGTTCGGCTGCAATTCAGGAGATCAAGCATCTCACAAATACGGATCAGACGTTGAGGGCCCTGAAGGTGGCTGACAGTCGTTGATAAAGAATTGATGTGTTTCATGATTAATCTCTCGGTAGCGAATCAATATGAAACGTATCTTAAAAACCGAGAGGGTTTATGTCGTGTATACCTTGGAAAGATACCTTGGTGACCTTTGCTATCCTACTGACTAATAAGATTTATTTTTTCTTGTTTTTTGCATCTGTCTTTTTTCGGCTCGCAACTGATGAAAGTCAGTCACGTCGCGTTCCAGCAGGCTAATGGCTTCCCGAAGATTTTTCAGGCATTGCTCTTCACTCATTGGAAAACATCCTTCCGCTGGCCAAAAGAGCGGGATCTTTCTTTCGACCAATCTTAAAAGTTCAGGTGCTTTTGGCAGTAGATCCTTTGAAGATGTGGTGAGCCTGTTTTTATCGTACAAACTAGCTATGACAGCGATGAGAAACTCTTCTCGTTTAGCTGCATAGGTTTCGGCCTTCTCTATAGGGGCAGCCAGGCGTTGTTCCAGCGCCTCAATTTTTTCTTTTAGTGCCAGGTTTTCGGTTTTTAAATCGGAGGGAACTTTCTCGAACAGTGGTGCCTCTGGCCTTGCAGTATCAAGCGAAACCCCAAGCGCAGCAGCTATTTCTATCCGCAGAAAGCCACAAACAGCCAACTTATCAGTTCCCATGACATCATCATTAACTGCTCTCAGTGCTGCTTCAGCGTTATGGTAATAGTCAGGAATACCTAAATTTGGAGCGCCGTGCTTATCTAAAAGCTGAAAGAAAGCAACTGGCGGAATGTCGCTCCAGCGGCCATCACTAAACCAGTAAAGTGATAGCTTAGTATCTGCACTTCGATAATTTTTCAGTGCCAGAAGGCATAGAGCGTTGTAGCTCTGATCTGCGTAACGCTGTTTGAGCTGTTCAAAAAGAGTCTTAACACTGATAAAGCGTTCTGTATCTGACTGGCGCGCGAGCTGTTCATTGCGCAATTGCTGAATGGAATCGTCGAAACTCATGACTTGTTTTTAGTCCTGCAAACAGAGGATGGTTCAGATAGGGTGATGTTAATGATTGAACCCAGATGGCTGTTAGGCTTTTCGAAGACAGGTAATCAGGATTCTGGCAATCATACCGACAGACTTTTGAACCTATACAACTACGTCACCCAGCCATTCTCTTACATCACCCACTACATCACCTGAATCGCTTCCAAAGAAAAAGGAGTCAGACGATTCCTCATCTAACTCCTTGTTTTAATTGGTGGCCCCTGCTGGGTTTGAACCAGCGACCAAGCGATTATGAGTCCCAATTCAAAGTGAGTGAAATCAGTAACTTACTGATTTTTATATTTTCTTGAGGCCGAATAGTGTTGAAAAGTAGTGCATAGCGTTGCACTCTGCTGCCACTTTGCTGCCATTATTCTAATAGATTAGTAGGCTCCAGCGATTTTAATGAATAGGCGTACTGGCGAAAGAGAGAAAAACTAAGTTTAGCTAACGTCAACGTGGTGAATAAGAACTGCTGGTATAGTTGTAATTAAATGATTTATCTTTAAGGCCCTCATATAGAGGGCTGAAATTATATATTTGAACTCTACATTAAATGTTAATCATTCTTTCTTGGTTTCATGGTTTTTTCCCATTTCCCATCTTAAGGATTGCATCAACATTGTATAAATATTAAATATAAAAGTCTTTATGGATAAAACAAGGTAAATAGCACTGCATCCTAAAATAACATAAGTTGATTTAATGACTATTTTTTTAGCTTCATATGGGATCATCAATCCATTGGCTATTTTTGATATTAAGCCATTTTGTTGACCGAACATTATAATGAATAAGTAAACAATAGACCAAAAAATAAAATGAATAAAAACACGCATGAATACACCATAAACATACTTCAAATAGCTCATGTCATAATCAGGGTGTTTTATGTTCATTAATGCGAGGAACAAATCCGGTTTATTAATAGTCGCAAAAATTGTAAATCCAGTTATAAGGAAGCCCAAGGTTGTGGTGGTAAAACTGAATGTTAATGGTACCCAGCTTCTAATCGAATCTAACAATTCCTTCGATGAAGAAAAACATACTGAGTTTGCCAGTAACAATAAGAAAACGACTATTGTTAAGTAAAAATCAAAATTATTAATCTTAATTGGTTTGGTTAAGATGTAAATATCAAATAAAGATTTTTCTTTCGTTAGCTCTTCAGGCTTGAAGTTGAATTTCATTTTAGAACCACCTTTTTACAATAGAGATTATTCTAGTGCTTATTTTTAATATTTCATGTGAATTTCTCTCAGGTGATACTATATTGCCATCTTCCTCTAGTTTTTTGAAAGATGAGTAGGCCTCTAGTGCTGCTTGGTCTACATCGGAACTTATGGCTGGGCTTGGAGTCTTGAGTGTGAAACTATCATTATTACCAGATAATTTGGCCCCGTGTTCGTCTTTACCTGATATTATTATTTTGGAATTTGCCATTCTTGTTGCGCTTGTAGTTTTCTCAATTACTGCATTTGGATCCAAACCATCTTCATTTCTGTTTGTGAAAAAAAGCTGTGCTTTATTGCTGTTTAGTTCTTCATTCTCTTCTTCTATCTTTCTCCAAAAGTCATCCAGTGAGATGTTTTCGCTGTTTGTAGGCAATAATTCAATCGATAGTCTGTTTACTACAGAAAAAAGCTCAACGAAATCACTTAAAGTTCTTGGGTCAGTTAGTGGGGTAACTCGTAGTTTGGGGATGCTTAGTATGGTATAAATTTCTTTTTTATACAGTCGGCCAATATGAGGTTTCTTTTTTCTTAGCCGTCTATTCTTCTCGACTTGATAATCGATGAATGAATTATAACGTTTAGCTAGGCAATGTTTACTGGTGTTTTCAAACTCTTCTAAGGTTGGTGCGCCGGGAACTTCTTTGCATAACATCAGCCTATGGTCGTTGAGTATTAAAATAAATAATGAACTTGGATGACTTTCAAGTGTTTTTGGATCCTTGATAAGTTCCCCATCATGGAATATCTGTTCTCTTTTGAAAATAGTCTTTTTAATTATTCGACCACATAAAGCAATGGTTGGAACATTCAATTGAAGTGGCCCTATAAAAGTAGGATCAATGTCATCTAATATTATCAATCGTGTATCTGTAAAGAAGTATTCCGTATCCTTGAATTTTCTGATGTATTTCTGATCCAGAAAGGATGGATAAACGATACTTTCAAAGGCATCAAGCAGAACCTTGTCAGAACCAAAATTTAATGTATAGTTTGCGAATTCAATTGTTTTGGTGAAACTCATCTTCAAATCCTTCTGCGGATAAATTTAGCTGATTTATTTAACTTAGTGCTTTTTATGTTATTTAATGAATCGTAATCCGGTAGATATGGAACTTCGGGATTTTAATCTTAACCCTCAATTTTATTAAGTGGATTCAGCTGCATCGCTTCAGCCAAATGGTCCGGTGCAAAGTGCGCATATCGCATCGTTACCTTAATATCTGTATGACCTAGTATCCTCTGAAGCACAAGAATATTTCCACCATTCATCATAAAATGAGATGCGAAAGTGTGACGTAAAACATGTGTCAATTGCCCCGCAGGTGTCTCGATACTAGCGCGCTGCATGGCTTTTCTAAAAGCTGAATAGCATGGTTTAAAGAGCAACTGTGCTTTCCTGCTCGATGGCAGATCAGCCTGTAATTTTTCAGTTATCGGCACCGCGCGATTTTTCTTGCCCTTAGTTTTCACGTAGATGATCTGGCCGGCGCGGATTTGGTTTCCTTTCAAGCCCTCGGCCTCACTCCATCGTGCACCCGTAGCCAGGCAGATTTTCACAATGGTCGTCAGATCTTTAGATCGGCTGTTTTCACATTCGACGAGAAGGGTTTTAATTTCCTCAATAGTGAGATACGCCATTTCCGACTCACTGATTTTAAACTCGCGTACGTTCTCAAGCGGATTGGGTGCGGTCCATTCATCCAACCGGCGCAGCTCATTAAACATCGCCCGGAAGTACGCCAGCTCTAAATTTACTGTGCGCGGCGTTACCGTCTTCACCCGGGTAGAGCGGGTAATCTTCCCACTTAGCCGCTGCTCACGATATGACGCGAAAATCTTCGCGTTGAATTCGGTAGCCAGTGGATTTCCCATCGCTTCGCAGGCAAACGCCATCGTGGTTCGCCGCTTCTCGCCATCCGCCAACGTGATGCCATGCGTATTGAACCACAATTCAACCAGCTCTATTACCCGGCGCTTATCTGTTTTCTCTCCCAGCCAAGGTTTATCCTGAGCCTGATCCTTCACAAATTTCTCAAAAGACTGCGCTTCGCCTTTGGTGGCAAATTGGCGGCGTATCCGTTTACCGTCTCGGCCGTTCGGGAACACCTGAGCTTGCCATTTTCCGTTGGGTAATTTGCTAATCGCCATGCTTTGCCTTTAAAGATACTCAGTACGGGCAAGGACTTTGCCCAAAACCTTGATGTCTTCCGCTTTGCACTCGAATGAGGCTTTTCCATTCTCAACGCGAATGCGTCCGCCAGGAAAACGGTAAAGCTCTTTAACGCTTATGAGCTTATCAATCTCGATGAGCCATAGCCCATCGGTGATCTCTGCGGCAGTCATATCAACCAGGTAATTCTGTTTTTCGAAAAGTACTAACAGAGGAGCCTCAACATCGCTTGGCAAAAGCTGAATGTCATATTCAACCCAATCAGATGATGAAAAGTTCCCATTTGTGATTTTTTTGAGTTCGATCTTGTTGGGTTTTTCATTTTGTTTTGTGATGTTTGAATCACCACGGCCGTACGTCAGCCACTCAAGCGAAGTACCAGTTTCCATAGAGCATATCAGCACCCAATCAGCTGGAAAGTTCCCGCGTATTATGCGGTTAGCCATAGTGCTCTGAGAGACATTTAAATGGCGGCACAGCGCCTGTCGGGATGAAAAACCATATGCCTGAACGATGCGTTCAATGGGATCTTTACCACCCTCCGGTAAAGTTGGTGCTTTACGACTCGTAAAATCTTTCGTTGACCTTTCCAATTTGTGATCCTAATATTCACTCGTCGTATCAAGACGTGTTTAATAGTGATGAATAGAGTTGGCTAGAACTCAACAGAGGATAGTGCATCATGACCCGTAAACTTTCAATGCGCCCTTCAATCAACCTTGTGATCTCAGAACCGTACATTACTGTCGAAGAGTTTTGTCGTCGCACTGGTTACAAGGAAGGCACCGTGCGCCAGATGTACCGCGAAAATCGTTTACCCATCCGGAAGAAAGAAGGCGTAAACGGGCTGATCGAAATCAATATGGTTGCTCTAACTATCGAAGCAGCAGCTGGCTGCGAAATCACAATGCAGGGTTGATGTATCCATATTGAGATAACGACAGGGAATAATCATGTTTGATTTTCGTGTTTCCAAACATACCGATTACGACGACGCCTGCCGCAAGTTTGCGCTCACGCACAACATGGCGGAGCTGGCGCAGCGGGCAGGTATGAAAGTGCAGACGCTGCGCAACAAGCTGAACCCGGAGCAGGTGCATCAGCTGACCGTTCCAGAAGTGCTGTTGCTCACCGACCTGACCGAAGACGCCACGCTGATGGACGGCATGCTGGCGCAGCTGCAGAGTCTGCCGTGTGTGCCGGTTAACGAGCTGGCAAAAGAGAAGTTTCCGGCGTACGTGCTGAAGGCGACCGCCGAAGTCGGGCATATGGCCGCTAACGCCGCGAACCCGGAGCGTATTACGGCAACCTGCCGCCGCGGCATTCTGGAAGCTGCCAATACCGGGATCCGCTGCATGATGCTGGCCGCGCTGGCCGTGCAGAACCGCGTTCACTCTAACCCGACTTTAGCCTCAACCGTTGACGCTATCAGCGGGCTGGGTGCTTCGATTGGCATCAGCTGAGGGCGCACGATGATTTCATTTGCGGCACGCCTCAAACGTCAGAGCCCGTCGATGTCATACGGGCATGGCTGGATTATGGGCGAGAACGGCAAGCGCTGGCATCCGGTACTGAGCCAGCAGGTACAGGTAAAAGAGCAAAGAGGTAAAACATGGCTATCGAAGGCGATTCAATGCTGGTCGAGCTTACTGCCGGCCAACGGGTTTCGGCGCTGAATCACGTTGCCTTAATCCGCGCGCAGCTGATGGGCGGCAACTGTGAAAAAGATATGGCTCGTTTTTTCTCTGAAATGCGCGATGTGACAGACAGTAATTACCAGGACAACAAGCGCGCGCTGGGCGCGATTCTTTTCCTGGCTGGCATCGGTAAGGACAGGCACGCCGCTGAATTTAGTGAACTGACTACTGATGAAAGAGCGGCGCTTATTCGTGCAATGAATCATCTAAAAGCAGTCGTGAGTTTATTTCCGAAGCGAATGGCTCTGCCTAATTAATTAACCCGAAGTAAATAAATGGCGTACATCCGCCGGGCATTCTTTTGCCCAAATTCTGGAGAAAGTGAAATGCGAAATATCGAGAAATTTAATTTTGACGCTGACACCGAGGCGCTGGCCGCAGTCATCACCAGGGCGCGCATTGAAGAGCGCAAAGACCGCGCGCTGGCCGTGTCTGAGCGCCTTGTTGAGCTGGCCGTGCACGTACATCAGCGAGGGCTTTCCGGCATCGAAGCTGCAGACCTGATCCGCCGCGAGGCAGAGCGTTATCAGAACGAATCACAGGAGCTGCACTAATGGCCGACTCAATCGACATGGCGCAGCAGCGTGCCGATGAACTGCTGGCACGCAACATCGCCAGCGTGGTTAACCGCCCGGTCAGCGCTGCGGCATCTTTTTGCGAAGACTGCGACGCCCCGATCCCGGAACAGCGCCGCCGCGCTGTGCGTGGCGTAACTCGCTGCGTCGACTGTCAGGATATTGCTGAGCGGTATTCCCGATAATGTTCGTTACGAATGAATACGCTTACCCGTGGAATGCTCCACGGGAGGCCATCGCCAGCCCGTATCCTACCTATGAGGAAATGCACAGCCGCAGTCAGATGATTGCGGCTTTAGCGCGTGCGCAGGAGCTACTGGAAAAGCAGCCGACGCTGATCCAGCTCGACGTTAAGCGCCGCGTCAGCGAGCTTGAAAAGACCCAGGGCATTGCCCGTGCCAATGCGTACTTAGCAAAAACCTTTGTTGAGCGCACATTGCCACGCGTTGAATGCGTCAGTGAGCAGTACCGCCTCGGAGAAATGAGCAGCGGCACGTTTAACCTGCTGGCAGGCAATGCCGCGCAACAGGCTGGCGCGGCCAGCGCGGCCGGTACGCTGTGGGAGCTGATGCGCCGCTTTAATCGGCTGCCGGATATGGCGCGCGCTGACGTTGATCTGCTGGCCGGGGATGTGGCTAATTTCATCCTCGCCGAGCTGGCACAGGCGCACGCGCAGGCCAGCGACGAGTCGGATTACCGGTACACGCACCGCGTTTACATGACCGCCGCCACCATCACCCGCGAGCTGAGCCAGACGCCGCCGCTGTGGGAAAAGGTAACGTCCCGCCTGTTCGACCCGGAGGAAGTGACCCCGGCGATCATGCGCATGCAGACCGAAAAATGGTGGAAGGGCCGCCTGCGCCGCGTCGCCGCGTCATGGCGTGAGCACCTGCAGATTGCCCTGGCTAACGTCAGCAAAAAACATACCCCCTACGCCAGCAGCATGACCGTCTCCGAATGGCGCGAGCAGAAGCGCCGCACCCGTGAGTTTCTTAAAGGCATGGAGCTGGAAGACGAGGAAGGCAACCGCATCAGCCTGATCGAGAAGTACGACGGCAGCGTGGCCAATCCGGCGATCCGCCGCTGCGAGCTGATGACCCGCATTCGCGGCTTCGAAAACATCTGCAACGAGATGGGCTTCATCGGCGAGTTCTACACGCTGACCGCCCCGGCGCGCTATCACGCCACAATCAAAACCGGCCATCACAACCGTAAATGGAACGGCGCCAGCCCGGCCGACACCCAGCGCTATCTCTGCCGCGTCTGGCAAAAAATCCGCGCCAGGCTGCACCGCGAGGAAATCCGCATCTTCGGGATCCGCGTTGCCGAGCCTCATCACGACGCAACCCCGCACTGGCACATGCTGATGTTTATGCGTCCCGAACAGGTTGAGCGCGTGCGCGAGATTATGCGCGACTACGCCTGGCAGGAAGACAGCGGCGAGCTGACAACAGACAAGGCCCGCAAGGCCCGCTTTCACGCGGAGGCTATCGACCCGGAGAAGGGCAGCGCGACGGGCTACGTCGCTAAGTACATTTCCAAAAATATCGACGGCTACGCGCTGGACGGCGAGGCGGACGACGAAAGCGGCAAAGACCTGAAGGAAACCGCCTCGGCCGTTTCCGCCTGGGCGGCCCGCTGGCACATCCGGCAATTCCAGTTTGTGGGTGGCGCGCCGGTGACGGTTTACCGTGAGCTGCGCCGCCTGGCAGACAGCGATACCGCACACGGCCTCAGCGTTGAGTTTGCGGCCGCGCATGACGCCGCCGACGCAGGAGACTGGGCAGGATACGTTAACGCACAGGGCGGCCCGTTCGTACGCCGCGACGAGCTGGCCGTGCGCACCTGGTATCAGGCCAGCGAAGACGTGAACGAGTATGGCGAGGAAACCGTGCGCATCAAGGGCGTTTATGCAACTGAAGTTGGCGAAGATACGCCGATCCTCACCCGTCTCGCACAGTGGAAGATTGTGCCGAAACGTGCCGTTGATTTGGGTTTTGAATTTAAGGACGCGTCCGCGTCCTCTCGGAGTTCTGTCAATAACTGTACGGGGGGGTTGAGATCTGAGGATTCGAACCCGCCGGAAAGTTTCGACAATATCGACCTGGACGGCATGAGCAGACGAGAAAGACGGCAGCTGCTGAGCCGGATCAGGGCGCAGGAGCCAGAAAAAAGACATCGGCAGCTAAGGCGGTCGGACAAAATCGAGGCCGCATGCGACAACGTGATAGGCCAGGTGAAGGAATTATGCGGTGAAACCATCAGCCGCGGTCTGGCCGTGCGCCTGATTGGCGGCACGCAGACGAAAATTGCTGGCCGACTGTTTCGCAGTTCTGCATATGGTGAGTTAGTGAGGCCTCATGCTGGACCTAAAAAATATGAAATTCTGGAGCGAATAGGGCGCTTAGCTCGTGCCTCTAAGGATGCGAATGAAGCCAATTAACGTCCTAACTTCAAGAGCATGCTTTCAGATAAAGTCTTATTGACCATAAAAAATCATTTCACATTTGGAAATTCGTAATATACTGTATGCATAACCAGTTATTCATTGTGCGGAGGGATTATGCGAGACTATTTTTTGGAGTCAATGAAGCTCCAACGTATTGATTTATTTATGAAACTTGTTGCAGCAAGTGATTGCAGTGAAGATGAGAAACAGCTCGCGATTCAGTGGGTTTCAGAGCTGACTGATGAGCTGATGCGTAAGGTAAGAAGCCACGAATATTCACGATCTATACAAGTATCTGAATGATTTGAGGGGAGACTATGCGCATTGAAATTATGCTTGATAAAAATCAAAAACTAAGCCAGTCAGTGATTGAAGCTTTTCATGACGAGATACACAGGCGCGTAGTAGCGCTTTACCCCGAAGCAGTAGTGCAGGTACGGCAAGGAAGCCACACAAGAATAGAAATGCCTGGCTTTAAACTCGACGAGGACAGGCGGCGGCTAAATGATCTGCTCCAGAACGTCTGGAAAGATGACAGCTGGCTACACTGATAACCGTGCAGACGTCAAAAGCTTGATTTTGACGGCGGCAGGGTTGAACAACGAGCGAGCGAGGCATTAGGTTATGGGGGGACGAGAATCTGAATTTCAGGTTGTTTATCGTGGTGAAACCCTCCCATATTTCCGTCCAGGTGGATGGGTTATGTTTCAACAGTCGCGCGAGTGTGGCGGCGGTTTCTGGCTGGGGCAGACTTTCGAAAATGCGTTTATCTTTGGCCGGCCGTTTCCCCTGACTTACCGGGAGGCTCTTCTGCTTGCCATGGATTTCACCAAGCGAAAAGTTGAAGTGCCAGAGTCAGAGCCTGATGACCAGTTGCCCCTGTTTTGATGTTGCCCGGCACTGCATGACTATGCCGCATGAATTCGCATGATCCCGAAAGGATCGTTTATGCCCCGGCCCGCCAGTAATGGCGGGCTTTTGCTTATGTCATGCACCTGCATGAAAACCACTACATTAAGCGGGCAGGCGTGGCGGGGGTACGAGCGCGCGCCAAGGCATTCAGGTTCCAATATCAAAAGATGTTGTTGATGAACTAAACAATGGTGCAAGTGTCAATCAAGGTGTAAACTTGACTCAACTTAAATACTACTGGAGAAAGATATGTCTAACGTGAACGGGCGTATGGTAAACGCACCCGTATACTTCGCTCTAGCCCAAGTGAAGTTCACACCCATTAAGGCGATGGCAAAATATATTGATGAAATTCAAGACGTCTTGAGGCTTGAAGGATATCCTCTTTTTGAAAAAAGAGAAGATAATCAGATCAGATTTGATGTTACAGCACCCAATCAACAGCTTGAACCAAGCTTTGACACGATCACTCGCTGGTACATTACTAACGTTGATAAAACCGCTGGGTTTGTCTTAAGTAATGATTTTATTATTTTTCAAACTACTGATTATATAACTCATAAGCCTTTTTTTGCTGCGCTTATGCTTGGCCTCAAAACAGTGCTTGAAAATGCTAAGCCAGCACTTATAACAAGGGTTGGGATTCGATATCTGGATGCTGTGGTACCGTCCGAAGGAGAAAAGGTAGAAGACTACTTGGCTGAAGGGCTTCATGGTGTATCATCAAATTTAAAGGCTATTCAGTCAGGTAACGAGGCAGTGTTCCAAACAGATGTTCAGCCAATGATTAATGATGGCGTGCTGATTGCTAAATTGTATAAGATGAATGGAACCTTGGCTTTTCCGCCTGATGTAGTTCCTTATGGCGTAAATATGCTTCAAAAATTTCATCAGAACTCAGCTCGGTGGCACTGTGTGATTGATACTGATCATTATGTTGAGGGCAACATGCAACCTGATAGTGAGAAAATCAACCAACAGTTATTATCACTTCATGGAATATTGAAATCAGCTTTTGAAAGTATGGTTTCACCATTTGCTTTGGAGAAGTGGAAGTAACTGTTTAGGGGGGGGGTATGTACACATCAGTTATTGGTAGTGGCTTTGAACGTCCATTAACGACTTCAAAAGCTGGAGTAGGTACTTGTACTGTGATTGCTACTGCTTTTTTGCTGTCGGGAACAGGTTCGAGTTATTTTGTAGAAGACCTGCCACAATGGATGGAATATGTTAAGCCAAGAGTGCATCAAGAGTTTAATCTTGATGGTATCGATCTTCGTTACGGTGACACTGGTGCAAATGATGTTGAGGTAAGAACTATTGCTCAACATCTTGAAAATATACGTAATGTTATTAATCCATCAATGTCTGAGCTTGCAAGAGACTTAGGCGTTACGAGACAAGCTTTGTATAAATGGGTTTCGGGCGAATTTTTACCTGAAGACAAAAAAAATGAACAATACATCTTAACCCTAAGCAGAATTTCTGATGAGTTCGTCAAGGCTAATGTTACAGATGCGAAAAACCTGAGCAAAATCAAGGCTTTTAATGGCTTAACCATACTGGATATAGTAAAAAACGGTGGGGACTGGCTCGAAGCCGTTTCAACGTTAATTGATGAGTCTAAAGCCAGAAAGAGCGAGGCTGATCAAGTCATCGGAAGAGAAACTAAGGCTAAATCTACGGATAGCTGGAAGTCATATGTATCTATTCCTAGTGCAGATGTAAGAGATTAAGAGAGAGGAACATGCTTGGCTTTGGCACATCCTGGAGACAGGGGCACATTCTTAGAACAGATGACGCTATTTCGCTTGGCTTGATTGAGCCAGGGCAAGACAAACTTAAAGCAGTCGTGATTACTCACGACTGCGACTTGCAGAGTCCGTCTGATAAGTTTGTAGAAGTTATCATCGGAGAAGTTAAGAAGGCACAGCGTCAGTTTAAAAGGGCTAAGCATCCTCGAATATTACACTTGTGCTTTGATGAGACATCTGCCATTGAATTGAGGCATGACAAAAAAGTCGTCATACCAAAGGCAAGCTTTGACTGTGAAGATTTTGATGCAGAAATGCTGATCACTGACGATGAAAAGCAAGGGCTGGCTGCTAAATATGGCCGACCTGCATTCCCTAATTCTTTCGAAGACCGCCTTAGAGCCTATGACGAAGGAAAGTTCGCATTCGAAGGCGAAGTCGCAAAAATCATTGAAAAGTATGCAGATGAGTTAGTAGGCATTTTTTTTGATTTAGGTGAAGCCAGATTCGAAGATCTGCCAGAAGGTTTACCATATGAGCTATCCATCAGCGTTGTATATGATGGCATCGAGGGTGGCACAGCAACACGTGAGGCTGCTGCTGCTGCTGCTCGTGAGCTCAAAAAGATTTTTGAACAATATTATGGCACAGCTGACACTGCTGAAATGATAGCTTTAGAGGATTGTCTTCCTGTTGCTGATACAAATTTTACGCTTTATTCTCTCCGTAAAATGGATCAGTGGCGTGTTGAATATATCAGCTTGTCAGCAGAACATTCGGGCGAGTATCTATCTTCGGGAACCTATTAGAGCGGGCATAGCCCGCTTTATTAATTTTGTATTGCGAGATCATACTTTTCGAATTTTATGACCTCTTCACCTAGCCAGCTATTTAGTTCCTCGAAGCGTTTTTGCAGCGGCATCAGTTCATTGCGTACGAACACGCGGCTGGCCTTCTCAACGTCACCGAACCCGCCAGTATTGTTCGGGATAATGCCCATCATCTGCGGCGGCACCCGATGCGCGGCCAGCATGTCATCGCGGCTCACGTTCTTGATATTCAGAAATTCATCTTTAGCCGCGACCTCTGACAGCGGGATGATCTGAATGCCGTCCTTTTTACCGCTCGGCGAGTACATGAACAGGTTGCGGAAGTTGCCAGGGCCTTTCGCACTTTTCATGGCTTTGCGCATGGCGTCAACATCTTCCTGATTCTGCGCAGGGTCAGTAACGTACATGATGTAACCCGCATGGCTGCCGTTGAGGTAATACTTGCGGCGGAACAGCGTCGCCGACTCGTTCAGCAGCGTAGACGGAATGGCCGAAAGATATTCCGGCAGGCCGTACACCTCCTGATTCAGATCCGGCTCCATCAGGTGGAACACGTTGCCCGGCGTGAACTGATAAGGTTGCATGCTGAGTCCGTACTGCACAAACCAGTAGGTGTCGAGATCGATACCGCGCCGCGTGAACTTTGCCAGCGCAGGCTCCAGTGCCAGCACGCCGCCGAGGCGATTTGTACGTTTTTCCAGATACGCATTACCAAACACCAGGTAGTCCTGCACAAACCGGCTGAATGCCTGCTGGCTCAGCAACGGATGCGGGATAAACGAGCTGGTCAGGATGTTACGCTTCACGTTGAGCGGCGAGCTGTGATGCACGGCTGCGCGGAACGTGCGCGCCAGTCCGTCAAAACTCACCGGCGGTTCATACCAGCGATCGTTAATGACGCACTCCACGTAGTCGAGCAGCTCGCGGCGGTCCAGTACCGGCACCGGGTCGCCGAAGGTAAAAGCCTCTGCCGCCGCGCCGCCGGTCATCTGCTGCTGCACGGACTGGGTGCGCGTGCGGTTCCTGCGTTTGCTCATCAGTAAATCTCCATAATGTTGCGGCTGTGGGCAGCTTCGCCCTGCAGCGGTTCGTTTGCCAGCGCGTGCATCGTCGCCCAGGCTAAATCGGCATGGCTTGCCTCTTCGCTGCGGCTGGCTTCGTAGGTCGGGCGGTTGCCGCTGGCCGTGGTGGCGCGGCGGATTGCCATGAATGACTGCGCGATGTCGAGGTGCCCGGCGTCGAACTCCAGACGGCCGCTGCTGATGATGTCGTACGCCTTCAGCACCAGGGCGTTTTTCACGTTCGGGTTGTAGACAAATTCTTTCACGGCCGGAAAAAACATCTTCACGTTTTCATAGACGCCGAGGCCGACGCCGGTGGAGTCGATCCCGATATAGGTGACGTTATACTGCTGGGTCAGCTTTTTGATGGACTCGGCCTGCGCGCGGAAGTCCATGCCGCGCCACTGGTGGCGCTCCAGAATGCGGAACTTGCCGCCCGGCACGGCGGGCGGCGCGATAACCACGCACCCGGCGCTGTCGCCGTTCTGCGTGCCCTTCGCCGGGTCATAACCGATCCAGACCTCGCGCCAGCCGAACGGGCGCAGCGCCAGCGCCTCGAAGTCGTTCCAGACTTCCCAGCTGTCTACCATGCACTTCTGCAGCAGCTGCAGCGGGAACACGGACGCCAGGTCGTCCACGAACTCGCACATCAGCAGGTTCTGGTATTCCGGCGGGCTGTACTCCAGGCGCAGCTGATCGAGGTCGAACAGGTTACAGCCGCCGCGCACGGCGTCCTCAACCGTGACAATCTGGCGGAACTGGCCGTCATCGCAGAAGCAGCCCGGCGACAGGTTGCCGTGGGTCAGGTCGATGTCCACGCGGTCCCCCTTAGCGCGCCCACGGTTGAAGAGCGCACCGGACCAGAACGGATAGGCGCTGTGCGTCAGGCTGGACGGGGTGGAAAAGTAGGTCTGCCGCCATTTCTTGTGCAGGGCCATGCCGGACGCCACCTTGCGCAGCTCCTGAAACTTCGGGATCCAGAAATATTCATCCAGGTAGAGATTGCCGTGATAGCTCTGCGCGGTGCGGGCGTTGGTGCCGAGGAAGTACAGGCACGCGCCGTTGCTGAGCGTCATCGGGTCGCCTTTCAGCTCTACATCCACCTCTTTGGCGAACTCCATGATGTACTGCTTAAAGACGTGCGCCTGCGCCTTACTGGCTGACAGGAAAATCTGGTTGCGGCCGGTGGTCAGGGCATCGATCAGTGCTTCGCGGGCAAAATAAAACGTCGCGCCGATCTGACGGGATTTAAGCACGTTTCGGATGCGGTGCTTGTTGCCCGCATCCCACCACTGGCGCTGATAGCCGAACATCGAGCCGTGGAAAATCTCCTGCAGCTTCTCGATCTGTTCGTCGCTGAATACGTTTTTTTCCGGTGGCTTGCGGGGGCCGCTGTTTCGGTTTGCCACCTTCGGGTTAAGGTCCGCCTCGTTCCCGCCGTTGCTAAACTTGCCGATGCGGGCGTGGCGCTCGGACTGGCGCGCCAGCAGGTCAATTTCCTTGTAGTCCTTCCCTTCTTTCGTCTCCTTCATGACCAGCTGACAGTAGCGCGCGGCGGTGGTGAGCTGCATCTGGTCAAGCGGGCCGTAGTCGTTCCACTTGTCGCGCTTCTTCCAGCTGTGAACGGTTGCGGGTTTCTCTCCCAGCATTTCAGCAATGCGGGCGATACGGTATCCCTGAAAGTACAGGAGCAAGGCCTGCCTGCGGGGATCGAGGTCTTCGGGGGCGAGTGTCGTTGTCATGGCCCCAAAATACGGCCCCGGCGGTCCCTTTTCCGCCGCTCCTCATTGTGTGGTTTTCCGCACAATGGCCCCGCGTTGTTTCGATCCCCTCCCGCCGCAAACATAGAGCCTCAAAGCGATTTTTCACAACGGAGCCTGGCTCATGACAGTAACTGCAAAGCGTTTTCGGATCGGGGTGGAAGGTGCCACCACGGACGGGCGCGAAATTTCCCGCGAGTGGCTCGTGCAGATGGCCGCCGCGTACAACCCGCAGGTCTACACCGCGCTGATTAATCTGGAGCACATCAAGTCTTACGCCCCGGACAGCACCTTTAACCGCTACGGCTCGGTGAGCGCGCTGGTTGCGGAGGAAATCCCCGACGGACCGCTGGCCGGGAAAATGGCGCTCTACGCCGACATCATGCCAACGGATTCGCTCGTCGAGCTGGTTAAAAAAGGCCAGAAGCTTTTCACCTCCATGGAGGTCAGCACTAAATTTGCCGACACCGGCAAAGCCTACCTGGTCGGCCTGGCTGCCACGGACGATCCGGCGAGCCTCGGCACCGAAATGCTGGCGTTCAGCGCGTCGGCAGAAAAGAACCCGCTGGCAAACCGCAAGCAGCACCCGGACAACCTCTTTACCGCCGCCACCGAAACCGTGATCGAGCTGGAAGACGTGCCGGAGGAAAAGCCCGCCCTGTTTACCCGCATCAAGGCGATGTTTGCCAAACAAAAGCAGACCGATGACGACCGTTTCAGCGACGTGCATCAGGCGGTCGAGCTGATTGCCAGCGAGCAGCAGAACTATGGCACCCGCACCGACAGAACGCTGGGCGAGCAGGCCGAGCGCCTGAGCCAGCTGGAAAGCAGCCTGCAGTCGCAACTGGATGATCTGTCGGCGCAGAAGGAAGCCTTTAACGAACTCAAAGAGCAGCTGGAGCGCGCAGACAGCCGCCCCGACTACCGCCAGCGCGCACCGGGCGGCGATGCGCCGGCCGCTCACCTGACCAACTGCTAAGGAGCAGTACACCCCATGAAAAAACAGACCCGTTTTGCCTTTAACGCCTACCTGAGCCAACTGGCGCGCATCTATTCCGTGGAAATTGCGGAGCTTTCCAGCAAGTTCAGCGTGGAGCCGTCTGTGGCGCAGACGCTGGAGGACACCATCCAGCAGAGCACCGCGTTTTTGACGCTGGTTAACGTTATCGCCGTATCTGAACAGTCCGGCCAGCTGCTGGGCCTCGGCGTCGGCAGCACCATCGCGGGCACCACCGATACCGGCTCTAAGGACCGCGAGCCGACCGATCCAACGGCGATGACCGACACCGAGTACAAGTGCGAGCAGACCAACTTCGACACGGCCATTACCTACGCGAAGCTGGACATGTGGGCGAAGTTTCAGGACTTCCAGACCCGCATCCGCGACGCCATCGTGAAGCGCCAGGCGCTGGACCGCATCATGATCGGCTTCAACGGCGTGAAGCGCGCCAAAACCTCTAACCGCGCAGAGAACCCGCTGCTGCAGGACGTCAACAAAGGCTGGCTGCAGAAGCTGCGCGAAGACGCCCCGGACAACGTGATGGGCAGCACGACTAAAGACGGCGAAACCACCGCCGGATCGGTGAAGGTCGGCAAAGGTGGCGACTATGCCAACCTGGACGCGCTGGTCATGGATGCGGTTAACGAGCTTATCGATCCCATCTTCCAGGACGATGACGAAATGGTGGTTATCTGCGGGCGCGAGCTGCTGTCTGACAAGTATTTTCCGCTGGTCAACAACGAGCAGGCCAATACCGAAAAGCTTGCCGCCGATCTCATCATCAGCCAGAAACGTATGGGCGGCCTGCAGGCGGTGCGCGCGCCGTACTTCCCGGCTAATGCCCTGCTGATCACCCGTCTGGATAACCTGTCGATTTACTGGCAGGAGGACACCCGCCGCCGCTCGGTTATCGACAATCCGAAGCGCGACCGCATCGAGAACTACGAGTCGGTTAACGAGGCGTACGTGGTGGAGGACTACCGCTGCGCCGCGCTGATCGAAAACATCACCATCGGCGACTTTAGCGCGCCAGCTGATGCCGGTGCCGGAGCGTAAACCATGAGCCTGAGTCCCGCACGGCAGCACCGCCTGCGCGTTCAGGCTGAGCAGGCCGCCCGCACGGGCGGCTCTGCCCGGCACGCGAACGGCTACGAGCTGATGCTGATGCAACTGGGTGAAGACCGCCGCCGCCTCAAGGGCATTCAGTCCAACGTCAAAAAAGCCGAAATCAAGGTGGAAGTGCTGCCGAAATATGCCGCCTGGGTAGACGGCGTGCTGGCCGCCGACGGCGCGCAACAGGATGACGTGCTGATGTACGTGATGCTGTGGCGCATTGACGCCGGGGATTATGCCGGGGCGCTGGCCGTTGGCCGCCATGCCCTTAAGCACGGCTGGTCTATGCCGCAGGGGTTTAACCGAAACGTGCAGACCCTGCTGGCCGAAGAGATGGCCGACGCCGCTAAAAATGCCCTGATGGCAGAAAGCGACTTTGATCCTGCCCTGCTGATGCAGACGCTGGAGGCAACCGACGGGCTGGATATGCCGGACCAGTCGCGTGCCCGCCTGCACAAGTCCATCGGCTACGTGCTCACCGGCAGCCAGCCCCAGATGGCCCTGAATCATCTTAAGCAGGCGCTGCAGCTCGACGAGCGCTGCGGCGTGAAAAAAGACATTGAGCAGCTGGAGCGGAAAATCCGCAACGTCAGCTGATAACCGGACGTGCCCACGCGCGGGGCGGCACGGGGTGGCGACAGGCTGAGCCTTATCAAAACCCCGTCCACCGCCCAACCTTTTCAGGAGTATCAAGGCTATGGAATTTGTAGCGCCGCAGAAGGCGACGGGAACGCCGGAAATTATCCCCAACAACTCGTTCTGGCCGGACGTCGATCTGGCGAAGTTCAGAGCCGCAATGCGCGTAGACGGCACCGTGACGCCGGAGCGCTTAAAGCAGGTGGTGCTCACCGCGATGGCGGAGGTCAATACCGAGCTTTATTCATGGCGCGAGCGGCAGGAGCTGCGCGGGTTTAACACCCTGGCCGACGTGCCGGCGGAAAAGCTGGCCGGTGAGAGCGTGCGCCTGCATCACTACGTTAATGCGGTGTGGTGCTGGACCCGTGCGGTGCTTAACGAGCGCTACCAGGACTTTGACGCGACCGCCGCTGCGGCGAAGCGCGGCGAGGAGCTGGCCGACACGACCGGCGACCTGTGGCGGGATGCGCGCTGGGCCATCAGCCGCGTGCAGAACCTGCCGCACAGCACCGTGGAGCTTATCTGATGAAAGTGCGTGCGCAGCAGTACGACACGGTAGATGCGCTCTGCTGGCGTCACTACGGGCGCACGCAGGGCATGACCGAGCAGGTTATACGGGCGAATCCGGGGCTGTCTGAGCATGGCCCCATCCTGCCGCACGGGCTGGAAGTGGAGCTGCCGGACGTGACGACGACGGCAACCGTGCAGGCCGTCCAGCTTTGGGACTGAACTATGTGGGAAAAAATCAGCACCTTTATCACCTGGTGCGTGGCGGTAGTGATGGCGTGGCTGGGTGGCATGGATCTGAAGGATGTTTCTACCGTGGCCGGTGTCTTCATCGGCCTGCTGATGGCGCTTATCAGCTGGTACTACAAGCACAAAACCTACCTGCTGCTGGCAAGCGGGCGCATCACGCGGGAGGACTATGAATCTGCAAACCGTTAAGCGCTGCGCCGTGGGCGTGGTGCTGGCGCTGGCCGCCACGCTGCCCGGCTTTCAGCAGCTGCACACCTCCGTGGAGGGGCTGAAGCTCATCGCGGACTATGAGGGCTGCCGCCTGCAGCCGTACCAGTGCAGCGCCGGCGTCTGGACCGACGGGATCGGCAACACGCGCGGCGTGGTGCCGGGGAAAACCATCACCGAGCGGCAGGCGGCGGGCAACTTCATCACCAACGTGTTACGCGTCGAGGCGGCACTGGCGCGCTGCGTGGCGGTATCAATGCCGCCGCAGGTTTATGACGCGCTGGTGTCGCTGGCGTTCAACGTCGGCACCGGCAACGCCTGCGGCTCGACCATGGTAGCGCTGCTGAAACAGGGGCGATGGCGTGATGCCTGCGGACAGCTGCCGCGCTGGGTGTACGTAAAAGGCGTATTTAATCAGGGGCTGGATAACCGCCGCCAGCGTGAAATGGCATGGTGTCTCAGGGGGGCGGGCGCATGAAGCGGGTGCTGCTGGCAGCAGCGCTTGCCATTCTTATACTGGCCGCGCTCGGCGTGCAGTCATGGCGGCTCAGCAATGCGCACCACACCATCAGCACGCAGCAGGCGGCGATTGCGGACCAGGGCAAAAAGCTGTCGCAGAAGAACGGCCAGCTGATCGCCCTGAACATTCTGACGCAGACGAACAGCCAGGCGCAGACGCAGCTTTATGCCGCCGCCGAGCAAAACGGCAGGCTGCTGCGCGACCGGCAACGCACCATTGAGGAGCTTAAACGTGAAAATGAAGACCTGCGCCGCTGGGCTGATTCCCCTCTGCCTGATCCTGTTGTCCGGCTGCGCCAGCGACCGGCCCTCGCCGGAGGTGAATCTTACCGTGAGTGGCTGTCCCAAAATCACCCGCTGCCAGCTGGACCCGGCCTCGCCGCGAAGTAACGGCGACCTGAACGCCCTGCTGGATGAAACCGAGGCCGCCTGGGCGGCGTGCGCGGACAAAGTCGATACCATTATCAGCTGTCAGGAAAAAGACGATGAACAAGCCGCAGTCCTTGCGAAGCGCCCTGAATAAAGCCGTGCCCTACGTGGCGGACAATCCCGACCGGCTGCACCTGTTCGTGGATAACGGCGCGCTGGTCGCCACATCCGCCGCGTCGATCTCATGGGAATACCGCTACACCCTGAACGTGGTGATTACCGACTTTACCGGCGACCAGAACCTGCTGATGGCCCCGGTAATGTTCTGGCTGCGGGAAAATCAGCCGGACGCCCTGCAGAACCCCGGCGAGCGGGAAAAGCTCTTCACCTTTGAGGCCGACATCCTCGGCAATGACCGCTGCGACATCAGCATGAACCTGAAGCTGACCGAGCGGGTGCTGGCGCGGGAGGTGGACGGAAAAATGACCATTGAGGCCGTGCCGGAGCCGGACGTGCCAGAGGAGTTCTGGACGGCCCGCCATGGCTGAACTGCATGAGGTAGACGCCTGGCTGGATGCGCTGCTGGCGCAGCTTGAACCGTCGGCCAGGGCAAGGATGCTGCGCGAGGTCGCGCGCGACGTGCGCCGCATTCAGCAGGCGAACATCACGGCGCAGCGCGCCCCGGACGGCACCGCATGGGAACCCCGCCGCATCACGGCCCGCACGAAGCCGGGCCGGATCCGGCGCAAGATGTTTGCGAAGCTCAAGACCACAAAGTACCTGAAGGCGCAGGCCAGCGCCGAACAGGCCGAAATAGCCTTTGCGCCTGCCGTGCAGAAGCTGGCCCGCGTGCATCACTACGGCCTTCGCGACCGGGTAAACCGGCGCGGCACGATGGTCAAATATGCGGAGCGCCCGCTGCTGGGCGTAAATGCCGAGGTTGAAAGCTCAGTGCGCGACACCCTGCTGCGCTGGCTTAGCTCCAATCAATAGCCTACAAAGTCTCAATATGGCGCCTGGCTTTTTCGTAATTTATTTCATCATAAATCGCTTTGCCAGCGCCATCTGCCGACGGATAAATATCTGCCGCACTAAAGCCAGCTTTGTATAATAATCTTGCCGCCTGGAAAACTTCACTAACCGGGAGTGTGTATTTAAAAAATATAGGGTGAATACTATCATTAGCCAGCTCATCTAAACTTTTGGGGCTAATTACCTCGCCTCTTTTTCCATTATTTGGATGGACAGTAAAAAGTCCATATTGGGCGGCTAAGTGCGGGCTAACTGATCCGGCAGAAACATGTAGTGTAATATGAGGATGGGATGCAAGTAGCTCCGTATTTAATGCCCAAACAGCTAATTTTGAATATTTGGTCCAGTTTTTGTAATTAGCCATGCAGGAACTGGCAGCAAAATAATAAGCGGTATAAGCTAAGCGCGTCCAGTCTAGCAGGCGCGTTGGCACGCCATGATGTTGAGCCATAGCCATAACGTCTAGTAATTCTGGATTAGGCCATAATGAAGGGTTAATAAAATATTTATCTTGATTGCTTATATCCAAATATTCATTGCGGAAATGCTGGCTATCACTTGGTACTTTAACTCCTATTCTATCGCAGTTTTTCACAAAAGAATTTATCATAATCAATTCATTTGCAACAAGTTCGTCCGCTTTAGGTTCAGATCCCGAAACTATATAGGGCGGAGTTTCCCTCAAAACTGAAGGAATTAACTTCCATTCTGAATCTGCTTGTCCACGATACACAATATTATCGACGCAATTGGGATCGATTTTTTGAGTTGGTGAGAGCGCATCCCATAGTTCGTTAGCGTTACTAAATTCGCGAAGTTCATATGTAGGGTATTGGCGAGCTTCCATTATTTCATCCTTTTTTGAAGTTACCTTGTATCAGCGGCCACACAATCCTACACGCTGCCGTTTCAAATTTTTAGATGCCAATCTCTAGTAATGAACGAAAAACTGACCGAAATCATGCGCCTTATCACTAACCTGATCCGCACCGGCACCGTGTCCGAGGTGGACCCGGTGAACAGGCTGTGCCGGGTGAAAACGGGCGACATCGAAACCAACTGGATTAACTGGCTCACCATGCGCGCCGGCAGCACCCGCACATGGTGGAAACCCACCGTCGGCGAGCAGGTTGTGCTGCTGAGCCTGGGCGGCAATCTCGAAACCGCGTTTGCGCTGCCCGCCATCTATTCCGACGCTTTTCCGCCGCCGGACTACTCAGAAAACGGCGCGACAACCGTGTTTCAGGACGGCGGCTGGTTTCAGTACGAGCCGGAAACCGGCCAGCTGCTGATAAAGAACATCAAAAGCGTGCGCATAGAGGCGGCCGACGGGATTCGGCTCATCACTGAGCAGTTTGGCGTGGACGCTGACCAGACCCGGATCAACAGCGAAACCGTGATGAACGGCGCGGTGACGCAGGGCGGCGGCGGCATGAGTTCAAACGGCGTCGTGGTGCATACCCATCAGCACGGCGGCGTGAAGTCCGGCAGCGATATGTCAGGAGGTCCGCAATGATGTATCTCGGCATGAACCGCAACACCGGCGAGGCGATCACCGACATCGATCACATCCGGCAGAGCATACGGGACATTCTGATGACGCCGGAAGGCAGCCGCCTGCAGCGCCGCGAATACGGCTCGCTGCTGTCGGTGCTGATTGATCAGCCACAAAATGACGTGATCCGCCTGCAGGTGATGGCGGCAGTGTATACCGCGCTCAGCCGCTGGGAGCCGCGCATCAGGCTGAACACCGTCAACATTACCAGCGCCTTCGATGGCTCAATGGTGGTTGAACTGACCGGCCAGCGGGATGACGGCTCGCCGGTTGCCATGTCTGTTTCAACGGGGGTGAACAGTGGCAGTAATTGACCTTTCCCAGCTGCCCGCGCCTGAAGTGATTGAGGTGCCGGACTTTGAAACCCTGCTGACCGAGCGCAAAGAGGCGCTGATCGCGCTCTACCCGAAAGAGGAGCAGGCGGCGGTGCGCCGCGTGCTGGCGCTGGAGTCCGATCCGATGGTGAAGACGCTGCAGGAAAACACCTACAGGGAAATCCTGCTGCGCCAGCGTATCAACGAGGCGGCGCAGGCGGTCATGGTGGCCTACGCGCTCGGCAGCGATCTGGACCAGCTGGCCGCAAACCATAACGTGCAGCGCCTGACCGTGACCCCGGCTGACCCTGACGCAGTGCCGCCTGTCGATGCCGTGATGGAAACCGACGATGCCCTGCGCGTGCGCGTGCCGGAGGCGTTTGTGGGGCTGAGCGTGGCCGGGCCGACGGCGGCCTATGAGTTTCACGCAAAGAGCGCGGACGGCCGCGTCCAGGACGTGTCGGCAACCAGCCCGTCACCGGCCAGCGTGCTGATCACCGTTCTGAGCCGCGAAGGGAACGGCGAAGCGGCGGCGGATTTGCTGGCTACAGTGAACACCGCGCTAAACGCGGAAACGGTGCGGCCCGTAGCGGACCGCGTCACCGTGCAGGGCGCGACCATTCATGACTACAGCGTGAAGGCAAAGCTGCACCTGTTTGATGGCGTGGCGGCCGGCCCCTGCCTGGAGGCGGCAAACGCGCAGCTGGCCGCTTACCTCACCGAGCAGAAAAAGCTGGGCCGCAGCGTGCGCCGCGAGTCCTACGGGGCGGTGCTGCGCGTGCCCGGCGTGGACTGGGTGGAAATGATCGAACCGGCTGCGGACATCATCCTGGACCGTACGGCAGCGGGTAACTGCACCGGCACGGACATTTCGGTGGCGGCTGACGAGGTACTGATATGAGCAACAGCAGCCTGATGCCGTCCGGCTCGTCCGCGCTGGAGCGCCGCCTGGCGGAAGCCTGCAGCGGCATTACCGGCCTGAACGTACCCCTGCGCGACCTGTGGAACCCGGCAACCTGCCCGGTCAGCTTTCTGCCGTATCTCGCCTGGGCGTTTTCGGTGGACCGATGGGACGAAGGCTGGGCGGAAAGCGTCAAGCGGCAGGTGGTGCTCGATGCGTTTTATATCCATCAGCATAAGGGCACCATCAGCGCTATCCGGCGCGTGGTGGAGCCGTTCGGGTTCCTGATCCGCGTTATTGAGTGGTGGAAAACTGGTGAAACGCCCGGCACGTTTCGCCTGGACATCGGCGTGCAGGACCAGGGCATTACGGAAGAAACCTATCACGAGCTGGAGCGGCTCATAAGTGACGCCAAACCCTGCAGCCGTCACCTGCTGGGCATGTCCATCAACCTGCAGGTGAGCGGCGAAACGCGCATAGCCGCCGCGAGCTACGACGGTGACGATCTTTCTGTTTACCCGTACACCCCGGAAATTCTTTCCGTCAGCGGCCCGGCGTATGCGGGCGCGGCGGTTCACGTTATCGACCAGATGGAAGTCGGACAATGACACAAAAATTTTACGCAATCGTGACCAACCTGGGCGCGGCGAAAATTGCCAACGCCGCCGCGCTCGGCACAAAACTGAATATCACGCAGATGGCCGTAGGCGACGGCGGCGGCACGCTGCCCACGCCGAACGCCAGCCAGACAAAGCTGGTAAACGAGATGCGCCGGGCGGCCCTTAATACGTTGAGTATCGATGCCACCAACGCCAGCCAGGTGATTGCCGAGCAGGTTATTCCCGAAACGGAGGGCGGATTCTGGATCCGGGAAATGGGGCTGTTTGATGCGGAGGGGACGCTGATTGCGGTCTGTAACACGCCGGAAACCTACAAGCCCGCCCTGCAGGAAGGCAGCGGCCGCACGCAGACCGTGCGCATGCTCATCATCGTGAACAGTACGGACGCTATCACCCTGAAGATTGATCCAGCCGTGGTGCTGGCAACGCGGCAGTATGTTGACAGCAAGGTGAGCCAGGCCGTGATCGAGGTCAGGCAGTACGCGGACGATTTGATGGCAAAGCATATTGCAGCGGCGGACCCGCACAAGCAGTATGCGCCCAAAGACAGCCCGCTGCTTACCGGCACGCCCAAAGCCCCGACGCCAGCGACGGGCAACAATTCAACGCTGCTTGCCACGACCGCCTTTGTGCAGGCGGCCATTGCGCAGCTGGTCGCGTCCTCCCCGGAGGCGCTGGACACGTTGAACGAGCTGGCCGCCGCGCTGGGCAACGACCCGAACTTTGCTACCACAATGACGAATCAGCTTGCTGCGCGCGCATTGCTGACGGGCAACGTCAACCAGCAGTTCTTCGTCAAAGACGCCACACTTGACGGACATGCTGTAAACCGTGGGCAGATGAATGTAGCACTGGCGCTAAAAGCACTGCTTAACGGCGACCCGGCACAGGCATTCCAGATGGCGAACAGCGGCACCGGATCTTATGGAGTTAACAATGACCGTCTGAATTTTGTATTGCAGAGTTATGCCGCACTGGCCGGAAACCAGTATACGCCTTTCAGTGTGGGCGGTGCGACACAGGCAGCGCATGCCGTGCGGCTTGACCAGTTTCAGTCCGGTAATAACGGGAATGGAGCATGGACCAAATTTCCCAATGGGCCAATGTGGGCGAGGTCAAATGTCAACTTAAATGCAAATGGCAGCACAACCTGGACTTTCCCTGTGACATTTCCGGGTAACCCTGGTGTTTATATTACTAACTTTAACTCAGGTAACAGGGTGTGGCTAAACGGCATAGGGCCTAGCTCGGTTGGTATATATAACGATGGCCCGGCAATGAACATTAATGTTTTTGCGGTATGGTGATTGAAATGGCTGAAGAAAACAAAGCTACTGAACAAAGTGAAGAAACGCAGCTTCATGAATTTAAAACCCGTTTCTTTTTGAAGATGGACGAAGAGCACTACGTTGTTGCCATGATGGTTGCTGTGAATCAGGCTGAAGTTGAAGCGTACGAAAGCCAGAATTTAACTGAGGTGTCAGCAGAAACCTACCAGCAGGTGGGGCCAGATTCCAGGCTGATTGACGGCGAAGTTAAGCAGGGAGAGCCGCGCGTGCCGATGCTAGATAATGAAGCAAAGCAAGCCATCATGACGGCCAAGCTACGGGATGCAACGGTGAAAATTGACACGCTGCAGGACGCGGTTGATCTGGAAATGGCGACAGATGATGAGAAGGTGCAGCTGACGGCGTGGAGAAAATACCGCGTCCTGCTGAGCCGCGCGGATGCGAAAGCGCAGTCGCCGGAAGAGTGGCCGCAGCCCCCGGTCTGACAGGATGAGCGCCCGCCGGGGCGCTTTTTTTCGCTGTTCCTTGTGTGATTTTCCACACAATGCCCGCAGGGTGCGCCCGCGCCCGCCACCTTTCACCATAGCGGAACCCCTTTACAGGAGAACCGCCACATGGCTCAGGATTATCACCACGGCGTGCGCGTTGAGGAAATCAACGAGGGCACCCGAACTATCACCACCGTCAGCACGGCAATTGTCGGTCTGGTCTGCACCGGCGACGACGCCGACGCGGCAACCTTTCCGCTCAACCGCCCGGTGCTGCTGACCGACGTGCTTACCGCCAGCGGCAAGGCTGGCGAGTCCGGCACGCTGGCCCGCTCGCTGGACGCCATAGCCGACCAGGCAAAACCCGTCACCGTCGTTGTGCGCGTACCGCAGGGCGAAACCGAGGCGGAAACCACCGCTAACATCATCGGCGGCGTGACCGATGGCCAGCGCACCGGCATGAAGGCGCTGCTGGCCGCGCAGGCCGTCTGTGGCGTCAAGCCGCGCATTCTCGGCGTGCCGGGACATGACACGCAGGCCGTTGCGACCGAGCTGCTGAGCGTGGCGCAGAGCCTGCGCGGCTTTGCCTACCTGTCGGCCTACGGCTGCAAAAGCGTAGAGGAAGCCATCGCCTACCGCGCCAACTTCAGCCAGCGCGAAGGGATGCTTATCTGGCCTGACTTCATCAACTTTGACACCGTGCTGAAAGCGGACGCGACGGCCTACGCCACCGCCCGCGCGCTCGGTCTGCGCGCCAAAATCGACGAGCAGACCGGCTGGCACAAGTCCCTCTCAAACGTCGGGGTGAACGGCGTCACCGGCATTTCCAAAGACGTGTTCTGGGACCTGCAGGATCCGGCGACGGACGCGGGCCTGCTGAACCAGAACGACGTCACCACGCTGATCCGCAAGGACGGTTTCCGCTTCTGGGGTTCCCGCTGCCTGAGCGACGACGCGCTTTTTCAGTTTGAGTGTTACACCCGCACCGCGCAGGTGCTGATGGACACCATGGCAGAGGCACAGATGTGGGCCGTTGACGGTCCGCTGAACCCGTCGCTGGCCCGCGACATCATCGAGAGCATCCGCGCGAAGCTGCGCAGCCTGGTGAATCAGGGCTACCTCATCGGGGCAGATTGCTGGCTGGATGAAAGCGTGAACGACAAGGACACGCTGAAGGCGGGCAAGCTGACCATCGACTACGACTACACGCCGGTGCCACCGCTTGAAAACCTGCTGCTGCGCCAGCGCATCACCGACCAGTACCTGGTCGATTTCAGCAGCCGCGTGAGCGCATAAGGAGACTGAAACATGGCATTACCCCGCAAGCTCAAGCACCTGAACGTGTTTAACGCAGGCAACAACTGGCAGGGGCTGGTTGAGTCCATCACCCTGCCAAAAGTCACCCGCAAGTTTGAGAAGTACCGCGGCGGCGGCATGGCCGGTGCGGTAGACATTGACATGGGCCTGGACGACGGCGCGCTGGATACGGAGTTCACTGTAGGCGGCACCGAGGCGCTGCTGTTCAAGCAGCTGGGCACCGCCACCGTGGACGGCGTGCAGCTGCGCTTTACCGGCTCTATCCAGCGCGACGACACCGGCGAAGTGCAGGCGGTCGAACTGGTCACGCGCGGCCGCTACAAAGAGCTGGATTCCGGCGAGTGGAAGACCGGCGATTCAAGCACCACCAAGGTGTCCGCGACCAACAGCTACGCCAAGCTGACCATTAACAACGAAGTGGTTTACGAGATTGACCTCGTGAACATGATCCACATCGTGGACGGCACCGACCTCATGGAAGCGCACCGTAACGCGCTCGGCCTCTGATAAACCCGGCAGGGGCAGCCCTGCCGCTCTGAAACGTATAAACGGAAAATAACCATGACCGACAAAACTACCGAAAAAGCTGTTGAGCTGGACACCCCCATTCTGCGCGGCAAAACCGAAGTTACCAGCGTGACCGTGCGCAAACCGCAGGCCGGGGCGCTGCGCGGCATCCGCCTGCAGGCGCTGATGGACATGGACGTGAACGCGATGATGGCCGTGCTGCCGCGCGTCACGAACCCGGCGCTGACCGTGCAGGAAATTAACGAAATGGACCCCGCCGATCTGCTGTCCCTGTCGGTCGAGGTGATCACTTTTTTGTTGCCGAAGTCGGCGCTGTCAGCTTTCCCGACAGCCTGACGGTAGAAGATTTGGTAGCGGACATCGCTACCGTTTTTCACTGGCCGCCGCCGGTGATGTACGCGGAGTCTCTGACGGACGTGCTGGAGTGGCGGCATAAAGCGATGCAGCGTAGCGGAGCCGGTGACGATGAGTGACACAAACCTGCGGCTGCAGGTGGTATTAAGCGCGGTTGATAAAATCACGCGCCCCTTTCGCAGCGCGCGCGACGGCTCTAAGGAGCTGTCGGCCGCGCTGAAGGCCAGCAAAGACGGCCTGAAATCCCTTAACGAGCAGGCGGGCCGCATTGACGGATTCCGCAAAACCCGCTCACAGCTTGCCGTTACCGCCAACAACCTGAAGGCCGCCCGCGAGGAAGCGGCGCGCCTTGCCGTGCAGTTTACCGAAACGAACAGGCCCACGGCGCAGCAGGCCAGACTGCTTGAGCAGGCAAAGAACCGCGCCAGCCAGCTGCAGCAGACCTACAACGGCCTGCGCCTGTCGGTGCAGCGCCAGCGTGAGGCGCTGAACGCGGCGGGCATTGATACAAAACAGCTGAGCGAGGCACAGCGCCGGCTAAAAACGGACGCGCAGGCGGCAACCGGGGCAATCGAACGCCAGCAGGCAGAGCTGCGCAAGCTCGGCGAGCGCCAGCAGAAGATACGCGACATCCAGGCACGGCATGAAAAGCTGACCGAGACGCGCAATAAGCTGGCCGGTAACGGCGCGGGCATGGTGGCAACCGGCGTAGCTACCGGCGCGACCCTGATGGCCCCGGTGCGCGCCTATGCGGATTCGGAGAACGCCGCGACGCAGCTGGCCGCCTCCATGATGGGACCGGGCGCTAAGGTGCTGCCGGAGTATGAAAAAATCAACAGGCTGGCGGTGAGCCTGGGCGACAAGCTGCCCGGCACCACGGCGGACTTTCAGAACATGATGACCATGCTGCGCCGCCAGGGCATGAGCGCGCAGGCGATCCTGGGCGGGCTGGGTGAGGCGACGGCCTATCTCGGCGTACAGCTGCAGATGGCCCCGACCGATGCGGCGGAGTTTGCGGCGAAGCTGCAGGACGCCACGCAGACCAGCGAAAAGGACATGATGGCGCTCACCGACATCATTCAGAAGGGATTTTATGCGGGCGTGGATTCGGAAAACATGCTGCAGGGCTTTTCTAAAATCGGCAGCGCCATGGACATCATCAAAAAGAAAGGGATCGATGCGGCGAGAGAATTTGCGCCCCTGCTTGTGATGGCTGATCAGCAGGGCATGGACGGCGGCTCGGCAGGTAACGCTTACCGCAAGGTGCTGCAGGCCATGATGGACAACAAGAAAATCAAAGGGGTGAACGAAGACCTTAAGGGCACGGGGGTGAAATTTGATTTCACCAACGGCAAAGGAGAATTTGCCGGTATTAAGAAAATGTATGCGCAGCTGGATCAGCTCAAGGCGCTTAGTACCGAGAAGCGGCTGCGGACGCTCAAAGATATGTTTGGCGACGATGCGGAAACGCTGCAGGTGCTAAACAACATGATTACTAAATGGCTTGACGGGTACAGGGAAACCGCAGCGAAGCTCGACAACCAGGCGTCTCTGCGGGAGCGCGTTGACGCCTCATTAAAGACGCTGTCAAACCGCTGGGATGCGGCGAGCGGCTCGTTTACTAATGCAATGGCTGCAATTGGTGAGACGGTCGCGCCAGTGCTTAAACAGGTGGCCGACTGGCTGGGAAATCTCGCTGGCGCATTAGGCTCGTTTGTAAAACAGCACCCGCAACTGACGGCGGCGCTGTTCAAGATAGCGGCGGGATTTGCCATCGTGACAGCAGGGATAGGTGCGGCGTTGCTGGTCTTTGCGTCAACAATCGGCCCCATGCTGCTAATGCGTATGCTTATGAACAAGACGGGCCTTCAGGCGTTTAGTTCTTTTGGCCTCATGCGTAAGGCTATTGGCCTTGTCGGTAATGGCGTGCTGTGGCTGGGGCGGCTGATGATGGCGAACCCCATTCTGGCCGTGATCGGGCTGATTGCCATGGGGGCCATATATATCTGGCAGAACTGGGACACGCTGGGGCCGAAGTTTGCCGCGCTGTGGGATGGCATCAGCACCAAAGTCAGCAATGTTTGGACGGCGATCCGCACCTACATCAGCACCAAATGGGATGAAATCGTGGCCGACGTGAAGGCGCTGCCCGCACGCTTTAAGGAAGCTGGCTCGCAGATGATTGATGGCCTGCTGGCAGGCATCAGCCAGAAATGGGATGCGCTCAAAAGCAAGCTGTCCTCGCTGACTGATTACCTGCCGGACTTTCTAAAGCCCGGCAATGACAAGCCAGGCGCACCGGCGCAGCCAGCCCGACCACGCCCGGCGCAGGTAACGGCAGACGGGAAAGTGGCGCTGCCGCCGGGCGGCTTCCCGGCTTTTCCGAGGATGTACGACACCGGCGGGCATATTCCGTCCGGGCAGTTCGGCATCGTCGGGGAAAACGGGCCGGAAATTGTAAACGGCCCGGCCAACATAACCAGCCGCCGCCGCACTGCCGCGCTGGCCGCCTCTGCCGCGCTGGCGATGGGCATGGCCGCAACGCCAGCGGCTGCGCGTCCACTACATCCGATGAGCCAGCCCGCGCAGGCATACCGGCAGGAAGCGGCACGACCGCAACCGGTGGCCAGTATGTCGCCCGTGACCGTTAATGCCTCTATCACGATCATGCAGCAGCAAGGGCAGAGCGCGCAGGACGTGGCGGACGAGGTTATGCGCAGACTTGAGGCAAAAGAGCGACAGGCGAAGGCCCGCGCCCGCAGCAGCTACCACGACAGAGAAGGTATTGAATAATGATGATGACGCTGGGGATGTTCGTTTTCATGCTGCAGACGGTCCCTTATCAGGAGCTGCAGATCCAGCGCAGCTGGCGGTTTCCGTCAAACAGTCGCGTAGGCATGCGCTCGTCCCTCCAGTATTTGGGGCCGGATAATGAAACGCTGACGCTTTCGGGCGTTCTGCTGCCAGAGATAACCGGCGGCAGGCTGTCACTGCTGGCGCTGGAGCAGATAGCAGAGCTGGGGCGCGCATGGCCGCTGATAGAGGGAAGCGGCACTATTTACGGCATGTTTGTGATCGAGAGCCTGAGCCAGACCAAAGCGGAATTTTTCAGCAGTGGCGTCTGCCGGCGCATTGAGTTCACGCTCACCCTGAAGCGCACCGACGAAACGCTGGGCGAAATGTTCGGCAGTCTGAGCGATCAGCTCTCAGCCATAAAGGGCGCGGCGACGGACGCAGCGGGTAAAGTTACCAGCATGATGGGGGGGCTGCTTTCATGAGCGCCACGAAATGGATAAACGGGCAGGCAAATTCCCCTTCTTTCAGGCTGACGCTTGAAGGCGCGGACATCACGCAGAAGATTGAGAAGCGTCTTATGAGTCTGACGCTCACAGATAACCGGGGGTTTGAGGCTGACCAGCTGGACATCGAGCTGGACGACGCAGACTGCCAGCTTCTGCTGCCTCGCCGGGGCGTCTCTCTGTCGCTGGCCCTCGGCTGGCAGGGTGAGGCGCTTTTTCCGAAAGGCACCTTTATCGTGGACGAAATTGAGCACTCCGGCACGCCTGACCGGCTGACCCTGCGCGCGCGCAGCGCCGACTTCAGGCAGACGCTCAATACAAAGCGTGAAAAATCATGGCACCAGACTACCGTGGGCGACATCGTGAAAGACATCGCAGGCCGCCACAAGCTGAAGATCGCCCTGGGTGATGATGTGGCGAAGATGGCCGTAGATCACCTTGATCAGACCAACGAGTCAGACGCCAGCTTTCTGATGCGCCTGGCGAAACAGTCAGGCGCGATAGCCTCTATCAAAAACGGCAATCTGCTGTTTATACGTCAGGGGCAGGGAAAAACGGCCAGCGGTAAGGCGCTGCCGGTGATCACCATTCAACGCAAGGACGGCGACAGCCACCGCTTTACCATGGCTGACCGCGACGCCTACACGGGAGTAATTGCCAGCTGGCTGCATACCCGTGAACCGACAAAAAAACCGGTAGCGAAAGTAAAGCGCAGGCGGAAAAAGACGACAAAGAAAAAAGAGCCAGAAGCTAAACAGGGCGATTACCTGATCGGAACGGATGAAAACGTCCTGGTGCTGAGCCGCACCTATGCAAACCGGGCCAATGCAGAGCGCGCGGCCAAAATGCGATGGGAGCGCCTGCAGCGCGGAGTTGCGTCGTTTTCTATACAGCTGGCTCGCGGCCGGGCAGATCTCTATACCGAAATGCCGGTACAGGTGAGGGGCTTCAAGCAGCAGATAGATGCGGGCGAATGGATTGTTACGACGCTTACGCACAGCCTCAGTGCGGACAGTGGCTATACAACAAGCATTGATCTTGAGGTCAAAATCGACTCATTAGAAATGGAATAAGAAGTATCCCAATTGGGGTTTTTTGTGTATTATCCACCCAAAATGAGATTGGGGGCTGGGTTATGATGAATTGTCCATTGTGTGGGAATGCGGCCCATACGCGTAGTAGCTTTCAAGTTTCTAAGACAACGAAGGAGCGCTATAACCAGTGCCAAAACATCAATTGTGGTTGCACCTTCAAGTCCCATGAAACAGTGGCAGAAATTATAATGAATCCGGGCAAGGTCAAGCCTGCCCCTCCGCATCCTGACAGAACACTTCAGGGCGCGCTCTGGTTATAAATAAGAACCCGCTAATGCGGGTTTATTTTTGAATCAAAGACTTTATATACACTTCAGACTCATTCATATTCATTGGCGCTAACTTCTTGCATTCAGCGCCGCCTCCGTTCATTACCACTTCCTGATCCTGAGAAGAGTTTAAAACTACAACTTTCTTAATCAGGGAAGGTTGCCAGCTTTTCCCAACATATTGCGTATCGCACATCCCGCGAAAAAATGAGGTAGCAATTTCTTCATTAACGGTAGGTTTTGTGATGGTCATTGAAAGCACACCATTCTCCAGGGAGGACGAAGAGTGTTGATAGACGTTAATCACTTCTTGTACTGGCTTCGGCACCTCTTCAGCCAGGGCGCTGAGGGAAGCGAACAGGGTAAGCGCGAAAGCGGTTTTTTTCATGTTATGAGCCTCAGACTAAGGATTAGGCAAAAAATCTGCTGCCATTTTGCTGCCAATGGTCTCGCGGCAAACAAAAAAGCCACCGATAAAAGGTGGCTTAACTCAATGATTTTAAATCTTAAATTTGGTGGCCCCTGCTGGGTTTGAACCAGCGACCAAGCGATTATGAGTCGCCTGCTCTAACCACTGAGCTAAGGGGCCAGCGGAGCGGGGATTATAATGTATCTGTTTCAGGCGATCCAGCACTCATCCGCCGGATGCTCAAAAATCCTCCAGCGCATGAGTGCTTGATTAAACTAAATATTTCCAGAACACGCGGCCCGCTTTCAGCTATTCCCTCCAGTAAAAGCGGGTAAGCAAACCCGCTCTGGCCCGCCTCTTATCTGGTTCTTACCCTCGCTTTCACCTTAAAAGCATCAGGCTCTCAGTCGCGATAGCGCGACGCCGACTGGTTCAGCGAAAGATAGGGCAGCATCGCGCCGCGCGCCCGGTCATACTCCTGCCACAGCGCTATCTCTTCCAGCGCCGGGATGGTCACCGCTTCGCCCGCTTCCAGTCCCGCCAGTGCGGCATCCACCATCTCTTCCACTTCCATAATCATACCGGCCGGCAGCTCATCAATCGACTTACCGGAGCGGTCGAAGATCTCGGTTCGCGTAGCGCCTGGCAAAACCGCCTGCACCTGCACGCCGCTGTTCTCCAGCTCGCGCTGCATCGAGCGGGTCAGGGTCAGCACAAAGGATTTGCTGCCGTTATAGGCGCCGTTGAACCGCTCATGCATCAGCGCCAGCACCGAGGCGACATTGATAATCACACCGCGTCCGCGCGCGCGAAACGCATTGGCTGCCGCATGGGCCAGGCGGGCAGGGGCGATGATGTTGAGCGCCAGCATGGTCTCAATGCGATCGATATCGGCATCAATAAACTCGCCGTCCACGCTCATACCGGCGTTATTCGCCAGCAGCGTAATCGCGGGGTTGTCCCGCAGCTCTTGCTCAACGCGCCGCAGATCGCCCGCATCAGTCAGATCGGCGCGCAGAATACGCGCCTCAATCTGATGCTGCTGCTGCAGCGTCTGCGCCAGCGTCTCCAGCCTCGCCTGGTCGCGCGCCACCAGGATCAGATCGTAGCCGCGCGCCGCCAGGCGTCGAGCGTAGGTGGCGCCGATGCCGCTTGATGCGCCGGTAATTAAAGCAAAGCCTTGTGATGATGCTGACATGGTGAACCTCTGTTGTATGATGGTTGTCATATTTGTAGTTAATATGACGACCATCATATTCACCGTCAAGCTGGAATATGATGGTCGTAATAATTACTATCAATGGCAGAACATATCAGCGAGAAAAAAAGCGATGGATAAACAGAGCCACAAGGCGCGCACGCGACAGCGTATCCTTGATGAGGCGGCGCGGGTGATGCGCGAATGCGGCACGGAAAGCATCGGCGTGGCGGCGCTGATGAAGCGCGTCGGGCTGACGCACGGCGGCTTCTATGCGCACTTTGACTCCCGCGAGGCGCTGGTGCAGGCGGTTATCGCCGAAATGTTTACCGACTCAGCGCAGCGCATGGCGTCGCTGTGGCAGGGCACCGATCCGGCCACGCGGCTGGGCGCCCTGATTGACTATTACCTGTCAGAAGCGCATCGCGACTGCCGCGCCGAGGGCTGCCCGGTGCCCGCGCTGGTCAGCGAGGTCGGTCATCTGCCAGAAGAGGCGCAAGCTATTTTTACCCAGGGCGTGACCTCGATGCTGCAGCGGTTAGGCGAACTGCTCGCTGAGCTGGGACAGCGCGACGCCGAGGCGCTCGCCAGCAGCCTGCTGGCTGAAATGGTCGGCGCGCTGGCGCTGGCGCGCGCCTGTCCCGATAAGGCGCTCTCCGCGACCATGCTGGCGCGCAGCAGGCAGGCGCTGAAGCGCCGCACCGGACTGGAGTAGGCGGCATGAGCGAGCACAACATCAGCGACATTATTGCGCCCGGCCTGAAGGTGCTGTTCTGCGGCATTAATCCCGGCCACTCGACTGCGCACACCGGCTATCACTTCGCCCACCCCGGCAACCGCTTCTGGAAGGTGCTGCATCTGGCGGGTTTTACCCGAGAGCAGCTCAAACCTGAAGAGGAGCAGCGGCTGCTGGAGACCGGCTGCGGCATTACCATGCTGGTAGAGCGTCCCACCGTGCAGGCGAACCAGCTGGCGGCTGAGGAGCTGCGCGACGGCGGCGCGCGCCTGACCGATAAGGTGCTTAACTACCAGCCGCGCATGCTGGCGATCCTCGGCAAAGACGCCTTTAAGCGCGCCTTTAATCAGCGCAAGGTGGAGTGGGGCTTACAAGGCATTTTTATGGGCAAAACCCAGGTCTGGGTGCTGCCCAATCCCAGCGGCCTTAACCGCGCCTCTCTTGACGAGATCGTCGCGGCCTACCGACAGCTCTATGATGCGCTGCAGCAGGATGTGGAATAGAACGCGAGGCAGAAAAGAGGCAATAAAAAACCCCGGCAGGCCGGGGTTTTTTTAACGCTAATGCAATCAGTCGTCCAGGAAGCTACGCAGCACTTCCGAGCGGCTCGGATGGCGCAGCTTGCGCAGCGCTTTCGCCTCAATCTGACGAATACGCTCACGCGTAACGTCGAACTGTTTGCCCACCTCTTCCAGCGTATGGTCGGTGTTCATATCGATACCGAAACGCATGCGCAGCACTTTGGCTTCGCGTGCGGTCAGGCCCGCCAGCACGTCATGGGTAGCGGAACGCAGGCTCTCGGAGGTCGCAGAGTCGAGCGGCAGCTCCAGCGTGGTGTCTTCGATAAAGTCGCCCAGATGCGAATCTTCGTCGTCGCCAATCGGCGTCTCCATAGAGATAGGCTCTTTAGCGATTTTCAACACCTTGCGGATCTTGTCTTCCGGCATCAGCATGCGCTCGGCCAGCTCTTCCGGCGTCGGCTCGCGGCCCATCTCCTGCAGCATCTGGCGCGAAATACGGTTGAGCTTGTTAATGGTCTCAATCATATGCACCGGAATACGGATGGTACGCGCCTGGTCGGCGATAGAGCGGGTGATCGCCTGACGGATCCACCATGTCGCATAGGTCGAGAACTTGTAGCCGCGACGGTATTCAAACTTATCAACCGCCTTCATCAGGCCGATGTTGCCTTCCTGAATCAGGTCGAGGAACTGCAGACCGCGGTTGGTATATTTTTTCGCGATTGAAATCACCAGACGCAGGTTCGCTTCCACCATCTCTTTCTTCGCACGACGCGCTTTGGCTTCGCCGATAGACATGCGACGGTTGATATCTTTAACCTGCTCGATGGTCAGGCCGGTCTCTTCTTCGATCTGATGCAGCTTCTGCAGGCAGCGCATCACATCTTCTTCCACTTCTTTCAGCTTCTCTGACCAGGGTTTATTCATGGCCAGCGCGGCTTTGAACCAGCTCTCGCTGGTCTCGTTGCCGGTAAACAGCGTGATGAAGTTTTTCTTCGGCATTTTGCATAGTTCAACGCACAGCTTCATGATGATGCGCTCTTGCGTACGCACGCGCTCCATCATCTCGCGCATGTTGTTCACCAGGTAGTCGAACTGCTTCGGCACCAGGCGGAACTGCTTAAAGACGTCAGAAAGGTTTTGAATCTCTTTGACTGCGTCAGCATGGCTGCGACCTTTGCTCTTGATAACAAGGCGGGTCGTTTCATACTGCGTGCGCAGCTCGACGAATTTCTCGCGCGCCAGTTCCGGATCGATAGAGTTATCGTCATCGGAGCTGTCGTCTTCGCTCTCTTCGTCTTCATCTTCGTCGTCGTCGCGGTCTTCCTGAGACAGCTCAGAGCCGACGTGGGTGGCGGTAGGCGCCAGATCTTCTTCAGCGTTTGGATCCACAAAGCCGGTGATCAGGTCGGAGAGGCGAGATTCGCCCGCTTCGACTTTGTCGTACTGCTCCAGCAGATAGGTAATGGCTTCCGGATATTCCGCAACCGAACACTGTACCTGGTTGATACCGTCTTCGATGCGCTTGGCGATGTCGATTTCGCCTTCACGCGTCAGCAGCTCAACGGTACCCATTTCGCGCATATACATGCGCACCGGGTCGGTGGTGCGGCCAATTTCAGATTCTACGCTGGATAACACCTGAGCGGCGGCTTCCGCGGCATCTTCGTCAGTATCGGCGCTGTTTTCGTTCAGCATCAGATCGTCGGCGTCAGGGGCTTCTTCCACCACCTGAATACCCATATCGTTAATCATCTGGATGATGTCTTCGATCTGATCGGAGTCGACGATATCTTCCGGCAGATGGTCATTGACCTCAGCATAGGTCAGATAGCCTTGCTCCTTACCACGGGTGACAAGCAGCTTAAGCTGTGACTGCGGGTTTTGCTCCATAAGACGGTATCCACACTTCTGTTAATTAGATTGGTGTCGGTCGGCAGCGAGCCAACTATAACAGTGAAGGCGTTGTATTATTGCCGCTGCCTTCGTCGCGGCCAGGGCTTTTGCCCCTCATATATCGGCACTTAAGCCGCTTTGTATTCTGTTCGAGGCTACGCCTCTTACTGTGCGTACAGGGCTCTCTCGACGGCCCTGCTGGCAATGCGCTCTGAACTGGCTGGCTTTATCGCCCCAGTGTTGCTAACGGCGCGCTGTGTCATGCCAGACTCGTTGCGTCTCCGGGCTGGCTTATCGCGTCGCTGAGCCTCGGCTTGCGGCGCATTGCCCCAGAAACGAATGGGTCAGAGATGCGCCTTTGACTACGCGCAACATTCTGACCCAGTTAAAATTTTACTTTTTCGCCAGTGCCTGGCTTAAGGTCCAGAATTCACGGCGCTCTTCCGCGCTTAAACCCTGGGTGCGATCGCGAGCGATCAGCTCCTCCAGACGCTGTTCAAGCGCGGCGTCGTAAATACTCGCCAGCGAATCATGAAACACCGCTTCAACTTCCTCATCCACTATCATGTGGTTCCACGTGGCTAAGGTTTCAAGCGTCTGACTAAAATTTGTCCCGCGATATAACTCTAGTAGCTGTCCGGTAGTCAATCCAGGATTCTCAGTGCAACGGCTGACTAATTCAGCAAACAGCGGTAAGCCCGCCATTTTTACCTGCGACAGCCCCTCAAGCGTGGGCACCAGCGTCGCCAGCTGTGGGTTTTGCACCAGCAGCGCCACCAGCACGCGCATCGTGGTGCGCTTTAACGGCGGCGCCGTCGGTGCCGCACCGCTGGGTGCCTGCTTCGGCATCAGCTTCTCTAACTGGTTATCGTCAAGAATGCCGAGTTTATTACCCAGTTCCTGACGCATATAGATGCGCAGCGTCTCGCCGGGGATCTGGCTAATCAGCGGCAGCGCCAGCGTGCTCAGGCGCGCTTTACCGTCGCGCGTGCTCAGATCGACCTGCGGCAGCAGCGAGTCGAACAGGAAAGAGGAGAGCGGCATCGCCTGCTCCATACGCGCTTCAAACGCCTCTTTTCCCTCTTTACGCACCAGCGTGTCGGGATCTTCGCCGTCGGGCAAAAACATAAAGCGTAGCTGACGTCCGTCATTCATGTAAGGCAATGCGGTTTCCAGCGCGCGCCAGGCGGCTTCCCGACCCGCGCGGTCGCCGTCGTAGCAGCAGATCACGGTATCGGTGCTGCGGAACAGCAGCTGAATATGCTCTGCCGTCGTGGAGGTACCCAGCGACGCCACGGCGTAATCGATGCCGAACTGCGCCAGCGCCACCACGTCCATATAGCCTTCCACCACTAGCAGGCGGGCAGGCTGCGGATGATTCTTCTGCGCTTCATAGAGGCCATAAAGCTGACGGCCCTTATGGAAAATCGGCGTTTCCGGCGAGTTCAGGTACTTGGGCGTCTCGTTGCCCAGCACGCGGCCGCCAAAGCCAATTACGCGTCCGCGCTTATCGCGAATTGGAAACATGACGCGCTCGCGAAAGCGGTCATAGGTGCGGCCCTTATCGTTGGAAACCAGCATGCCGGCCTCCATCAGGGACTCGCGATCGTCTTTATTGCCGCCGAAGCGCTTTAAGACGTTATCCCAGCCCGGCGGCGCGAAGCCGATGGCGAAATGCTCAATCACTTCAGCACTTAAGCCGCGGTTGCTGAGATAGTCACGCGCCGATCGCGCACTGGCGTGCGTCAGGCTCTGCTGATAAAAACCGTTAAGGCTCTCCATCAGCTGATAGAGGCTCTGGCGCTGGTGGCGCTCTATCTGGCTCGGGCCGCTGCCCGCTTCGTAGGGCACTTCCAGACCATGCTGCGTCGCCAGCTCTTCGATACTCTCGACAAATTCCAGCCGATCGTAATTCATCAAAAAGTCGATGGCGTTGCCGTGCGCGCCACAGCCGAAACAGTGATAAAACTGCTTCTCGCCGTTTACGGTGAAAGAGGGGGTTTTTTCATTGTGGAAGGGACAACACGCGTGGAAGTTCTTACCCTGCTTTTTCAGCTTAACGCGGGCATCGATAAGATCCACGATATCCGTGCGGGCAAGCAGATCATTGATAAAGACGCGCGGGATTCTTCCAGCCATAAGCCCCAGTTTTTCAGCTCATAAACGGCAACAAGCCGCGCTTCCTTTCGGAAAGCACGGCCTCTTACTTGACTCTGTCTGCGTTTAACACGCGGTGGAGGCGAACCTCCGGAAGAACTTAGTACAGACGAGTGCGGCGTGCGTTTTCGCGAGCCAGTTTCTTGGCGTGACGCTTAACTGCAGACGCTTTAGCGCGCTTACGTTCTGTGGTCGGTTTTTCATAGAACTCACGACGACGAACTTCAGCCAGAACGCCTGCTTTCTCGCAGGAACGCTTGAAGCGACGCAGTGCTACGTCGAATGGCTCGTTTTCACGTACTTTAATTACCGGCATGTAACTCTCACCTCGATAAAATTCGGTTTTTGCTGCTGACTGCGGCGTCAGCACATTTCAAAATGGTGCAGCATTTTACTCCAACACGAGTCGGTTTGTAAAGCACCATGGACAATTAAGAACCAACAGGAGCGTTTGCCGATGCGGCTGCCGGTTTTTTTCAAGGGTGCGGAGTATAGCGCACTCTTTGCGCGCCACGGAATCACTTTTTACAGCGAAAGCGTCGACGAACGCAGGCGTTGCTATGCTACACTGCGCGCCGCAAGTAAGAGGTAAGCGCTATGCGAATTCTGGGTATTGAAACATCCTGCGATGAAACCGGCATCGCAATCTATGATGACGAAGCGGGCCTGCTCGCCAATCAGCTTTACAGCCAGGTGAAACTGCACGCCGATTACGGCGGCGTGGTGCCGGAACTGGCGTCGCGCGATCACGTGCGCAAAACCGTGCCGCTGATTCAGGCGGCGCTGAAACAGGCAAACCTGCAGCCGCAGCAGATCGACGCCGTCGCCTATACGGCGGGGCCTGGCCTGGTCGGCGCGCTGCTGGTCGGCGCCACCATCGGCCGGTCGCTCGCCTTTGCGTGGAAAGTGCCCGCGGTTCCGGTACATCATATGGAAGGCCATCTGCTGGCGCCGATGCTGGAAGAGAATCCGCCGCAGTTCCCGTTTGTGGCGCTGCTGGTGTCGGGCGGCCATACCCAGCTGATTAGCGTCACCGGCATCGGCGAATATGCGCTGCTGGGCGAGTCGATCGACGACGCCGCAGGCGAAGCCTTCGACAAAACCGCCAAGCTGCTTGGGCTGGACTATCCCGGCGGCCCGATGCTGTCGAAAATGGCGCAGCAGGGCGTGGCAGGACGGTTTACCTTCCCGCGTCCGATGACCGATCGCCCCGGCCTCGACTTTAGCTTTTCCGGCCTGAAGACCTTCGCCGCGAATACCATTCGCGAGAATGCGGACGACGCGCAAACCCGCGCCGATATCGCCCGCGCCTTCGAGGACGCGGTGGTCGATACCCTGATGATCAAGTGTAAACGCGCGCTGGAGCAGAGCGGATTTAAGCGGCTGGTGATCGCGGGCGGCGTCAGCGCCAACCGGACGCTGCGCGAGCGTATGGCGCAGATGATGCAGGCGCGCGGCGGCGAGGTCTTCTATGCTCGTCCTGAGTTCTGCACCGACAACGGCGCAATGATCGCCTATGCAGGCATGGTGCGGCTGAAGGGCGGCACGCGCGGCGGGCTGGGCGTCAGCGTACGGCCGCGCTGGCCGCTGGCGGAACTGCCGGCTATCGAAAGTCATTAAGGTAAAAATGCGATTTTCCTTGCGGGCAGCAGCTAATGCTCGCAAGCGGGTGGGGCGGGCCAGGCTGGCAGGTGTGCCCTCTGTGCAATCGGGCCGTCTCACCCGCGTCTGCCGCTGGCCGTTCAGACCGAGCCGGCTTTATTCCTTCTCTTCGCGCGCTTTCCTGCGCTTCCAGATTTTACTCTCCTGACCGCGCCACAGCCGCTGAATATTGTCGTGATGACGTAGCAGAATCAGGCATGACAGCATCGACACCGGAAAGGTGAACTGCGGCTTAAACCACCAGACGTAGAAGGGCGCAATCAGCGCGCTGACGATGGCACCCAGCGACGAATAGCCGCTCAGCAGCACCGTCAGCAGCCAGGTGCCGGTCATCAGCCCGGTTAGATCCCAGCCAATGGGTGCGATGGCACCGAGGGCGGTAGCGACCCCTTTGCCGCCGCGAAAGCGAAAAAAGACCGGATAGATATGGCCGAGACAGGCGGCGATGGCGGTCAGGCCAAGATAAAGCGGGGCGAGATGCAGCAGATAGGCCAGCCAGACCGGCACCATGCCTTTAAGAATATCGAAAATCAAAACGCAGGCCGCAGCGGCTTTACCGCCGATGCGCAACACGTTGGTCGCGCCAGGATTGCCTGACCCCTGCGTCCGCGGATCGGGCAGTCCGGCGATTTTGCAGACCAGAATGGCGCTCGAAATCGAACCGCAAAGATACGCGAAAAAAATCATACCAGGCGCGATAGCACTCATATTACCGTACCGTTTCCTTTAGGGTCGTTTTGTCTTCGTTAACCGTGGATAATACGCATTATATGCCGGAAGTGGTATCCGGCTTAGCCAAAAACAGAGACTGTCATCATGGATATCGTTTTTATCGAGCAACTCACGGTGTACACCACCATTGGCGTTTACGACTGGGAACAGGGCATTCAGCAGAAGCTGGTGCTCGATGTCGAAATGGCGTGGGACAATCGGCTGGCGGCGCGCAGCGACGATGTTAATGACTGTCTGAGCTACGCCGACGTCTCTGAGGCGATCCTCACCCACCTGAGCGGCACGCGCTTTGCGCTGGTGGAGCGGGTAGCGGAGGAAATCGCGGACCTGCTGATGACCCGTTTCAGCACGCCAGGGGTGCGTATCAAAGTCGCCAAACCGGGCGCGGTGGCGCAGGCAAACCAGGTGGGCGTGCGCATTGAGCGCGGGACTATTCCTAAATGATTAGCTTGTGATTGCCATCACAATGAAACCAAACCAAATTATTGTCTGTCATAACTGGCGCCCTTGCGGAGTGAAACGTGAAGGCCGCCGAAAGCCTTAAGGTTTCCCTCAGGCAGGCGATGGCAAAATTTCAGGCGGAAGCAGACTCGCGACCGCCTTTTTAATGGGTTTAAAACGGATATAAGGAAAATTTGATGGCAGATATTCATCAGCTTTGGGTAGCTGCAATCCTGGGCATCGTGGAGGGGCTAACTGAATTCCTGCCTGTCTCCTCCACGGGGCACATGATTATTGTCGGCCACCTGCTGGGTTTCGAAGGCGATAAGGCGGAAACCTTTGAGGTGGTGATCCAGCTCGGGTCCATACTTGCCGTGGTGGTGATGTTCTGGCGTCGTCTGTTTGGATTAATCGGCATTCACTTCGGCCAGGTCAGGCATGAGGGCGTTGGTCGTGGCCACCTGACGCTGATCCATATTCTGCTGGGTATGGTCCCGGCGGTGGTGATTGGGCTGGTGCTGCATGACCAGATCAAAACGCTGTTTAACCCGATCAACGTGATGTACGCGCTGGTGGTCGGCGGCGTGCTGCTGCTGGTGGCGGAATACCTGAAGCCGAAACAGCCAAAAGCGGTCGGCATTGACGATATTACCTATCGCCAGGCCTTTATGATCGGCTGCTTCCAGTGCCTCGCGCTCTGGCCGGGCTTCTCTCGCTCAGGCGCCACGATCTCTGGCGGTATGCTGATGGGCGTCAGCCGCTACGCGGCGTCGGAGTTCTCTTTTATCCTCGCCGTGCCGATGATGATGGGCGCCACCGGCCTCGATCTCTATAAAAGCATCGGCTTCCTGACGATGAACGATTTGCCGATGTTCGCCGTCGGCTTTGTTACCGCCTTCGTGGTGGCGCTGATTGCGATCAAGGCCTTCCTTGAGCTGATCAAACGTATCTCGTTTGTCTCTTTCGCTATCTACCGCTTTATCGTTGCGGCAGCGGTCTACGCTATCTTTATGTAACCTCTGCGCGGCCAGCTATCAGGCTGGCCGCATCTCGGCAATGCCCTGCGCCACGGCGGCGATACGGCGTCGCGTCAGCTCCTCTCGCACCTCTGCACCTTTGAAACCCGCCTCGATAACCGCTTTGGTCGGCACCGCCTGCGCCAGCGCGAACGCCTGACGCAGATAGTCGCCCTGCGGATAGGCCATGCTCTCAAGGCCAGCGCGGCCGCGCGCGTCCGCTTCGCTGGTCAGCGCGATTTGCTCAACCCGATGGGGCTTGCGCCAGGCGTCGATGCGATCGAACAGCGCCACTAAAGCGTCCGCCGACTGACGTTCGATGGTATGCACCACATCGTGAAATTCCGTGACGATCAGCGCCAGATCGCGAATGGCGTTCGGCACGCGCAGGCGCTGGCAGAGCGCCTCCACCAGCGGCACGCCCGCCGCGCCGTGGCCGTGATGGCTTGGCCACTTCTCCGGCGGCGTCAGCGCTTTACCGACGTCGTGGAACAGGGTGGCGAAACGCACATCGACCTCGTCCGACAGCGATGCCGCCAGCGTGAGCGTCATCAGGGTATGGACGCCGGTGTCGATCTCCGGGTGCCACTTTGCCGGCGCGGGAATGCCGAACAGCCTGTCAAGCTCCGGGAACAGCACCTCAAGCGCGCCGCAGTCGCGCAGCGTCTGGAAATAGACCTGGGGATTGCGCGAGGTCAGCGCCTTCTCTGTCTCTTTCCAGACGCGCTCGGCGGTAAGGTGGCTCAGCTCGCCGCTGGCCGCCATCTGGCGCATCAGCGCCTGGGTCTCATCGGCGATGCGGAAGTTAAGGTGCGCAAAACGCGCGGCGAAACGCGCCACGCGCAGCACGCGCAGCGGATCCTCGTTAAAGGCGTCGGAGACGTGGCGCAGCAGACGCGCCTGCAGATCGCGCTCGCCGTGAAAGGGATCGATCAGCTCGCCATCTTCCCTCTGCGCGATGGCGTTAATGGTCAGATCGCGGCGCTGCAGATCCTGCTCCAGCGTCACGTCGGGCGCGGACCAGGTGACAAAGCCGGTATAGCCGTTGCCGCTTTTCCGTTCGGTACGCGCCAGCGCGTACTCTTCACGGCTTTGCGGATGCAGAAAGACCGGAAAATCGCGACCAACCTGCTGAAAGCCCTGCGCCAGCATCGCCTCCGGCGTCGCGCCGACCACAACCCAGTCCCGGTCTTTAACCGGCAGTTTTAACAGCGCATCGCGAACGGCGCCGCCTACTAAATACGTCTTCACTCAACAACTCCAGAGATAATAAAAAGGCGCGCCGGAGGGCAGATCCGCCGCTAAAGATTCAGCGCGCTTGTTGCTCTATTGTTGCACACAATGGCCAGATTGCAGGCATGGCGAAAAGGGCATCAAAGGATGCCCTCGGCGTGCGGAAGGTAAAACGCGGAAAAAACCTAGTTCATCCAGCGATCTTTTTTCTTACGGCGCGGCACCATATGCGGCAGCACCAGACCCAGCAGCAGGCCGACGCCCAGCACGCCGCCGCCATACATAAACCACTGCATGATGATGGTGCGCTGCTTGTCGTCCAGCTGAACGTTGGCCGCGTTAACCTTTTTCTGCGCCACGATCAGCTCGTTTTTCAGCTTCTGGTTCTCTTCTTTCAGCCCGTTGATAACGCTGTCGCTGTTGGCGACTTTGTTCTGCATCTCGGCGGTGCGCTGGTTCCAGCTGTTGTCGATATTGCCCAGCTTCGCGGTCAGATCTTTGACCTGCTGCTCCAGCTGCGGCACGCGGGTGCGCAGGCTCGGCTCGGCGCTGAGCTGCGACAGCGGGATCCAGACGGTGCGGCCTTCTGAATCGCGGATCTGGCCGTAGTTGGTGTCACTGTTGGTCTGCACCAGCTGCACTTCTTCCCCCGCGTTCAGCTTGCCGAGCAGGCGATATTGATCGCCCGGTCCGCTGCGAACCCAGGTGGATAATTCGTCGGAGATGTAGCGCTTTTCATCTGCATGGGCTGGTGCGAGCGTGCTGATAGCCAGCAAGGTAAGGCCTGCGATTACAATTTTTTTCATTCGATGTCGTTTTAGCTTGGGGGTCTGTAAATTTACCGGCACAGTCTGGAACCGCCTCGCATAAATCTGAATGAGAACTATCCTGGTCTCATTTCCCTGCGAAAAGGGTAGCGAAAGCGCAAAGAAAGCAGAGACAGCCCGCCTTCTGTGCATTACTCTTCGCCAGATAATCCTCGTAAGTGCCAGCAGCGTATTGAATAAAAAATTATGACCATCGAAATCGAACTAAAGTTCATTGCCACGCCTGACGCCGCCAGCAAGCTGGCGCAGACTCTCGCCGGTTTTCCGCACCAGCACCAGGCCGCGCGCGCGTTAAGCAACATCTATTTTGAGACAGATGACAACCAGCTGCGTCGCTGGGATATGGGCCTGCGCATTCGCGGCGTTGACGGCCAGTATGAAATGACGCTGAAGACCGCCGGGAAAACGCTCGGCGGCCTGCATCAGCGCGCGGAATATAATATCGACCTGCCTGAAGCGAAGCTGGATATCGCGCGGCTGCCTGCCGACGTCTGGCCGCAGGGCACCGACGTCGCCGCGCTGCAGCAGCGTCTGCAACCCCTGTTCAGCACCCATTTTCAGCGCGAGACCTGGCTGGTTCAGGCAGGCGAAAGCGAAGTGGAAGTGGCCTTCGATCGCGGCTCGGTCGCCACGGAGACGCTGAGCGAAGATCTGGTTGAGGTGGAGCTGGAGCTGAAAAGCGGCCAGCGCGGCGACATGATGACCTTCGCCCGCGAGCTGATCGCCATCGGCGGCCTGCGTCTCGGCAGCCTGAGCAAAGCGGCGCGCGGCTATCATCTGGCGCAGGGCAATCCGCCGCGTCTTCTGCGTCCGTTCCCGCTGCTGAAAGCCGCGCCGAAAGCGACGGTGGAAGAGGGGATGGTGGCCGCGATGTCGAGCGCCCTCAGCCACTGGCAATATCATGAAGAGGTGTGGCTACGCGGCAACGCCGAGGCGCAGCGCAGCGTTGTCGAAGCGCTGGAAGCGCTGCGTCAGGCCTTCTCGCTGTTCGGCGCCCTGGTGCCGCGCAAGGCGAGCAGCGAGCTGCGCCAGAAGCTCACCACGCTGGAAGAGATCCTCGCCGAGCCGGTTAAAGATGCGCAGGCGCTGAGCTTCTCGGCGCTCTCCGTAGAGACCCAGTTAGCGCTTACTCACTGGCTGGTGGAGTCGCAGTGGCGGCGCTGGATCGATGCAAAAAGCCAGGCGAAGCTCGACGGCTCCTTTAAGCGCTTCAGCGACATCATGCTGAGCCGCATCAACGCCGATCTTAAAGAGACCTTCAGCGACGTACAGCTGCTTAATGAATATCACGACAAGGCGACGCGCCTGTCGCGTCAGCTGCTGGCGGTGCATCTGCTGGCGGGTGCCTACCCGGTAGAAGCCGTTTCCGTCTGGCTGGCGCCCTGGCAGCAGCTGCAACAATCCATTGCGCAAAACCAGGAGCACTGGCTGAAATCGCTGGCGAGCCAGGCGATTCGCCAGCCGCCTTTCTGGCTGAACAGCAGTACGCCACGATGATCTGACCCATCAGGGAGAGAAGACGTTGTTAGAGTTACCCGCTGAGTTACAGGCGCAGGCGGTCAGCGCGGCCGAGCGCCTTGGCGTCGCCGCCGATGCCCTAACCGACGCGCAGCGTGCCGCGCTGGCGTTCAGTGATTTCATCGTCGAGAACCTGCAACGTCATCCCGACTGGTGGCAGGCGATCCAGCAGCAGCCACCGCAGCCGGAGGAGTGGCAGCACTACGCCCGCTGGCTGGATGACGATATCGCCACGGTGGACAGCGAGGCGGCGCTAATGCGTGCGCTGCGGCTGTTCCGACGCCGCATGCTGGTGCGTATCGCCTGGATGCAGTGTCTGGGGGAGGCCAGCACTGAACAGAGCCTGCAGCAGCTCAGCGTGCTGGCGGAGGCGCTGATCGGCCGCGCGCGCGACTGGGTATACCAGGCGTGCTGCCAGGACTTCGGCACGCCCTGCAACAGCGCGGGCGAGCCGCAGCCGATGCTGATCCTCGGCATGGGCAAGCTGGGCGGCGGTGAACTCAACTTCTCTTCCGATATCGATCTGATCTTCGCCTGGCCGGAAAACGGCGCGACGCGCGGCGGCCGACGCGAGCTGGATAACGCGCAGTTCTTTACGCGCATGGGGCAGCGGCTAATCAAGGTTCTGGATCAGCCCACCATGGACGGCTTCGTCTACCGCGTCGATATGCGGCTGCGTCCTTTCGGCGACAGCGGCCCGCTGGTGCTGAGCTTCGCCGCGCTGGAGGATTACTATCAGGAGCAGGGCCGCGACTGGGAGCGCTATGCGATGGTCAAGGCGCGCCTGATGGGCGACGACCAGGATCGCTGGAGCCAGGAGCTGCAGCAGATGCTGCGCCCCTTTATCTATCGGCGCTATATCGACTTCAGCGTGATTCAGTCGCTGCGCAATATGAAAAGCATGATCACCCGCGAAGTGCGGCGGCGCGGGCTGACCAACAATATCAAGCTGGGCGCGGGCGGCATTCGCGAAACCGAATTTATCGTGCAGGTCTTTCAGCTGATACGCGGCGGACGTGAGCGCTCGCTACAGCAGCGCTCCCTGCTGCCGACGCTATCCGCTATCGGCGAGCTGGGGCTGCTGACCCCGGAGCAGGTTGTGACCCTGCGCGAGGCTTACCTCTTTCTGCGTCGGCTGGAGAATCTGCTGCAGAGCCTCAATGATGAGCAGACCCAGACGCTGCCGACCGAGCCGCTCAGCCGCGCGCGGCTCGCCTGGGCGATGGGTGCCGAAAGCTGGCCCGCGCTGACGGCGCGGCTGGAAACGCATATGGCGGCGGTGCGCGCCATCTTCGACGAGCTGATCGGCGAAGATATCCCCGAAATCAGCGATCAGCCTGAGCTGCTGGAGTTTAGCGGGCTGTGGCAGGATTCGCTTGAGGATGCGGAGCTGGCACCGCTGGTGCCGCAGCTCGACGATGAGCAGCGCCGGGCGCTGCATCGCGCGCTGGACGATTTCCGCCAGGATATCAGCCGCCGCACCATCGGGCCGCGCGGGCGGATGGCGATCGACCAGCTTATGCCACGGCTGCTGAGCGAAGTCTGCCCGCGCGACGACGCCGCCGTCACCTTCAGCCGTCTTGTTCCGCTGCTGCTGGGCGTGCTGACGCGCAGTACCTATCTGGAACTCCTTACCGAATACCACGGCGCTCTGCGCCACCTGATTCGCCTGTGCGCGGCGTCGCCGATGATCGCCAGCCAGCTGGCGCGCTATCCGCTGCTGCTCGATGAGCTGCTCGATCCCGCCACGCTCTATCAGCCGACCGCCACCGACGCCTACCGCGACGAGCTGCGCCAGTATCTGATGCGCATTCCGGTCGATGATGAAGAGCAGCAGCTTGAGGCGGTGCGCCAGTTCAAGCAGGCGCAGCTGCTGCGCATTGCGGCGGCAGATATCGCAGGTACGCTGCCAGTCATGAAAGTGAGCGATCACTTAACCTGGCTGGCGGAAGCGATTATCGAATCGGTGGTGCAGCAGGCGTGGCTGATGATGGTGCAGCGCTACGGGCGGCCGCAGCATCTGAAAAATGAGCACGAGCGCGGCTTTGCGGTGCTGGGCTACGGCAAGCTGGGCGGCTGGGAGCTGGGCTACAGCTCCGATCTCGATCTGGTGTTTCTGCATGACTGTCCGGCAGAGACGGTCACGGACGGCGAGCGCAGCATCGACGGGCGCCAGTTCTATCTGCGTCTGGCGCAGCGCATTATGCATCTCTTCAGCACGCGCACCGCCTCGGGCATTCTCTACGAGGTAGACGCGCGGCTGCGGCCTTCCGGCGCCGCAGGCATGCTGGTCAGCACCTTTGACGCCTTCGACGATTACCAGCGCCACGAGGCCTGGACCTGGGAGCATCAGGCGCTGGTGCGCGCCCGCGTGGTGTTTGGCGATGAGGTGCTCGCGGAGCGCTTTAACGCTATCCGCCGCGCCATTCTCTGCCTGCCGCGCGCGCCGGAGGTGCTGCAAAAAGAGGTGCGCGAGATGCGTGAGAAAATGCGCGCGCACCTCAGCAACAGGCACAAAGGGCGCTGGGAGATCAAAACCGACGAGGGCGGCATTACCGATATTGAATTCATCGCGCAATATCTTGTCTTAGCCTGGGCCGCCGAGCAGCCCGACCTGACGCGCTGGTCCGATAACGTGCGGATTTTCGAGCTGGCGGCGCGCTACGATAAAATGCCGGAAGCGGAAGCGCAGGCGCTGACCCATGCCTACGTCACCCTGCGCGACGCGCTGCATCATCTGGCGCTGCAGGAGCTGCCTGGCCACGTTGAGCCGGACGCCTTCGCCGCCGAGCGGCAAACCGTGACAGCGAGCTGGCAGCGCTGGCTAACGTCGCCCTGCTCACCCTGAGCGCCTGTTGATAGCGCAGATCGCATCTGTGCTATCATCCGCGCACTATTTTTACTGCAGTCTGGAGTGTCTGGAATGAAAGTTACTTTGCCCGCGTTCGACCGTGCTTCGGTGCTGGTCGTAGGCGATGTGATGTTGGATCGCTACTGGTATGGCCCAACCAGCCGTATCTCGCCTGAAGCACCGGTGCCGGTGGTGAAAGTGGACGCTATCGAAGAACGTCCCGGCGGCGCGGCGAACGTGGCGATGAACATTGCAGCGCTGGGGGCCGCTTCGCAGCTGATCGGCTTAACCGGTGAAGATGACGCGGCGCGCGTGCTGAGCGAAACGCTGGAAAAGGTCAAGGTTCGCTGTGACTTCGTGGCGGTCAAAACGCATCCCACCATTACTAAACTGCGCGTGCTGTCGCGTAACCAGCAGCTGCTGCGCCTCGATTTCGAAGAGGGTTTCGATCAGGTCGATCCCGAGCCGATCCATCAGCGGCTGCGTCAGTCGCTGAAGGCCGCCGGTGCGCTGGTGCTCTCCGACTATGCAAAAGGCGCGCTCTCCAGCGTGCAGACCATGATTCGCCTGGCGCGCGAGGCGAAGGTGCCGGTGCTGATCGATCCCAAAGGCACCGATTTTGAGCGCTATCGCGGCGCAACGCTGCTGACGCCGAACCTGTCAGAGTTCGAAGCGGTAGTGGGCAAATGCAAGAACGAAGCGGATATCGTTACCCGCGGCATGCAGCTAGTGGCGGATTACGAGCTTTCCGCGCTGCTGGTAACGCGTTCCGAAAACGGCATGACGCTGCTGCAGCCTGGCAAAGCGCCGCTGCATCTGCCGACGCAGGCGCAGGAAGTCTTCGACGTGACCGGCGCGGGCGATACCGTGATCGGCGTGCTGGCGGCAACGCTGGCGGCGGGCGACTCCCTTGAAGAGGCCTGCTTTATGGCCAACGCGGCGGCGGGCGTCGTGGTCGGCAAGCTGGGCACCTCTACCGTCAGCCCGGTCGAACTGGAAAACGCTATTCATGCGCGTCCGGAAGAGGGCTTCGGCATTATGAACGAAGCACAGCTTAAAATTGCGGTTGAACAGGCGCGCAAGCGCGGCGAAAAGGTGGTGATGACCAACGGCGTGTTCGACATTTTGCACGCGGGCCACGTCTCTTACCTCGCCAATGCGCGCAAGCTGGGCGATCGTCTGATTGTGGCGGTAAACAGCGACGCCTCGACGAAGCGCCTGAAAGGCAGCAGTCGCCCGGTGAACCCGCTGGTTAATCGTATGATTGTGCTGGGCGCGCTGGAAGCCGTGGACTGGGTGGTGGCCTTTGAAGAAGATACGCCGCAGCGTCTTATCGCCAGCGTGTTGCCGGATCTGCTGGTAAAAGGCGGCGATTACAAGCCGGAAGATATCGCGGGCAGCAAAGAGGTGTGGGCCAACGGCGGCGACGTGCGCGTGCTGAATTTCGAAGACGGCATCTCTACCACGAACATCATCAAAACCATTCGCGGCGAGTAATGATGCGGGCGGGCGCATCGCGCCCGCCGTAATCCTTACTGCGGCGTGTCGATCTTGCCTGCCGGATCGGGCGTGACAACTGCCGGAGCGGGCGCGGAAGGCTGATGGCTTTCCAGCTGCGCCAGGCGCTGCTCGAGCGCGGCCAGCTTTTCACGCGTGCGCAGCAATACCTGCGTTTGCACATCAAACTCTTCACGATTGACCAAATCCATCCGCGTCAGCTGCGCCTGCAGAACCTGGCGAATTTTCTTTTCGACATCGTCGCCAAATTCACGAATCCCTTTCGGCATTGCCTCGTGCACCTGACGCGCAAGTTGTTCAATTTTTTTCGTGTCGATCATGATGATTTCCTGGTTTCGTGTTGCTGGGGACAGCAGGGAGTGGATCCTGATAAGGGTTAAGTGTAATGCCTGAAACGAAAAGGTTAAACCCGAAATGTCGCGCCGCCTCTATAGCCTGAAATGCAAAAGCATTTGCGGTTTTGATGATTGCCCGACCTGTTGAATGGCGCTATAGTAATTTTGCTTATTCTCAGGGCGGGGCGAAATTCCCCACCGGCGGTAAATCAGCGTTAGCTGAAAGCCCGCGAGCGCTTCCTGGCAACGGGAAGGTCAGCAGATCCGGTGTAATTCCGGGGCCGACGGTTAAAGTCCGGATGGGAGAGGGTAACGACATCTGCCGGGCTGCGCCCGCTTCACGTTATTGCCATGTCTTGATGACATCACTCCTAAGCTCGCCCTGATTCTGGTAACTCATATTATTTATAAGGTTTTTATTACCATGAATCAGACGCTTCTTTCTGAATTTGGCACGCCGGAACAGCGTGTAGAACGTGCAGTCGCTGCGCTCCGTGAGGGACGCGGTGTGATGGTGCTTGACGACGAAGACCGTGAAAACGAAGGCGATATGATCTTCGCTGCGGAAACCATGACCGTTGAGCAGATGGCGCTCACCATTCGCCACGGCAGCGGCATCGTTTGCCTTTGCATGACCGAAGAACGCCGTCAGCAGCTTGAGCTGCCAATGATGGTGGAGAACAACACCAGCTCTTTCGGCACCGGTTTTACCGTGACCATTGAGGCCGCAGAAGGTGTTACCACCGGCGTATCCGCTCAGGATCGCATCACCACTATTCGTGCAGCGATCGCTGATAACGCGAAGCCGAGCGATCTTAATCGCCCTGGCCACGTCTTCCCGCTGCGCGCGCGCGACGGCGGCGTGCTGACGCGCGGCGGCCATACCGAAGCGACCATCGATCTGGTGACGCTGGCGGGCTTTAAGCCGGCGGGCGTGCTGTGCGAACTCACCAACGACGACGGCACTATGGCGCACGCGCCGGAAGCGATCACCTTCGCCAAAGCGCACAATATGCCGGTTGTTACCATTGAAGACCTGGTGGCCTACCGCCGCGCGCATGAAACGCGTCAGGCCAGCTAAGCTGCGCTGCTGACCAACGAAAAACGGGCCGCTTAGCGGCCCGTTTTGTTTTTAGCTGGCGCTTAGCCCAGCTCGCTGACCTGCAGCAGCGCGAGGCTCGCGCCCATTACCGTCATGCCGCACAGCACGCCGTAGCTCGGGTTGTTATGGGGATCGATCTCGCGCGCCAGCGGCATCAGCTCGTCCACCGACAGCGCCACCATAATTCCGGCGACGGCCGCCATCACCGCGGCGATGGTCACCGGCGACATCATCGGGCCGAGCAGGGCAAAGGCCAGCAGTCCGCCGAGGATCTCCGCCATGCCGGAGACGCAGGCCCAGAACAGCGCTTTGCTTTTCGAGCCGGTCGCGGCGTACATCGGGCCGGCTACCGCCAGACCTTCGGGAATATTGTGGATCGCCACCGCCAGCGCGATGCCCAGTCCCAGCTCCATATCGCTGCTGGCGGTCACGTAGGTCGCGACGCCTTCAGGAAAATTGTGCAGGCTGATGCCCAGCGTCAGCAGGATTGCCGTGCGGCGCAGCTTCGCCGGATGGCGCTGCGCCGACATCAAATCCTGCGGATGCTGATGCGGCAGCAGGCGATCCAGTGCGAAATAGCCGAGCAGGCCCAGCATAAACATGCCGTACCCGAGTATCGGTGATATCCCTTCGGTACGCAGCGCGGTCGGCAGCATCTCCATCAGCGATATCAGCAGCATGATCCCGGCTGCGAAGCCGAGCGCGAACGCCAGCATGCGGTTAGATGGCTTCTGACCCAGCACGCCAAATAGCGCGCCGATAAAGGTAGCGCCGCCAGCCAGTACGGTAAGCAGCAAAGGGACCGACATCGCACTCTCCTTAATGATAATCATTCGCATAAAGTTAGCGATAACCCTAAAGAAGATCGAGTTATTTTTGGTAAAGAAGTGTCGGCCAATAGTTATTCAAATCCACTGATGCTCTTCATCATGCTTATGCGCGTTTCCGGCGTCGCGAAAGGGCGTATCGTTATCTTATTGAGAATTTCTGAGGATGAATCATGCAACAAGCGATGCCCGCGCTCTTTTTAGGTCACGGCAGCCCGATGAACGTGCTGCAAGAGAACCGCTATACCCAGGCCTGGCGTCACGCGGGCGAGACGCTGCCGCGCCCGCGCGCCATTATTGCGGTATCGGAGCACTGGTATACGCGCGGCACTGCGGTTACCGCGATGGAAAATCCGCGAACCATTCACGACTTTGGCGGCTTCCCGCAGGCGCTGTTCGACACGCGCTATCCGGCGCCGGGTTCGCCTGCGCTGGCGCAGGAGATCGCCGACGCGCTCGCGCCGACGGCGGTGCACTTCGACCACGAGTGGGGGCTGGATCACGGCGCCTGGGGCGTGCTGATCAAGATGTATCCAGAGGCCGATATTCCGGTGGTGCAGCTCAGCGTCGATGGCACGCAGTCTCCCGCCTGGCATTTTGAGCAGGGCAAAAAGCTGGCGGCGCTGCGCAACAGCGGCGTAATGATTGTCGCCAGCGGCAACGTGGTGCACAACCTGCGCAAGGTACGCTGGGACGAAACGGCGGAAGCCTGGCCCTGGGCACAGCGCTTCAGTCAGTTTGTACGGGATAACCTGGACTATCGGGGCGAAACCGGGACGCACCCGCTGGTTAACTTCCTGCAGCATCCCGACGCGGCGCTGTCGAACCCGACGCCGGAACACTATCTGCCGCTGCTCTATGTGCTGGGCGCGCGTCAGGCAGACGAGCCGGTGACCGTGCCGGTAGACGGCCTCGAGATGGGCGCTATCAGTATGTTGTCGGTGCAGGTGGGCTAAGGGAAAGCGGGCCGGAGCGGCCCGCCTGGCTTACTCAATAAAAGCGTGGGGATAGAAGCGGGAAAGATCCTGGGTGATCAGGTCGCGATCCTCGCGCAGACCGATGCCGGCCGGCTGATCGTCTATCAGCCAGCTGCCGATCAAGGTGTAGCTGTCGCCAAACTTCGGCAGCGGGCAGAACTGCTGCACGATCATGCCCTCTTCGCCGTAGGGCCCGTCGACGCGCGCAATCTCCTGACCGTTTTCCACGATGCGAATATTGGCGCCTTCGCGCGAGAAGAGCGGCTTCACCACATATTTATCCATGTGCGGCACATTATCTTCGGCGAAATAAGCGGGCAGCAGGTTAGGGTGGTCAGGGAACATCTGCCACAGCATCGGCAGCAGCGCCTTGTTGGAAATAATGCTCTTCCAGGCCGGTTCCAGCCAGCGCACGCCCGCATCCGCCAGCTTGGTGGAGAAGATCTCGCGCAGCATAAACTCCCACGGGTAGAGCTTGAACAGGTTGCTGATCACCTGATCATGCACGTCGGTGAACTGCCCCTTGTCGCCGAGGCCGATCTCGTCGATATAGAGAAACTCGCTCGGCAGACCCGCCTCGGTCGCGCAGTCCTGCAGATATTGCACCGTGCCGCGATCCTCTTCAGTATCGCGGCAGCAGGCGAAGTGCAGCCACTGAAAGCCGTGCTGCTGATGCAGCGCGGCGAAACGCGCGATCAGCTTTTCCTGCAAACTGTTGAACTGATCGCTGCCCGGCGGCAGCTGACCGGCGTTAAGCTGATCCTCCAGCCAGATCCACTGAAAGAAGGCCGCTTCGTAAAGTGAGGTCGGCGTGTCCGCATTGTTCTCCAGCAGCTTAGCGTCGCCCTGGCCGTCCCAGGCGAGATCGAGGCGCGAATAGAGCGACGGCTGGCGCAGCTTCCAGGAGTCGCGCACGAAATCCCAGGTGTGCTTCGGAATGCGGAATTTTTCCAGCAGCTGTTCGCTGCCCACGACTTTCTCCACCACCTGCAGACACATCTGGTGCAGCTCCGCCGTGGTCGCTTCCAGTTTATCTATCTGCGCCAGCGTGAACTGATAGTAGGCATCTTCGCACCAGTAGGGCTCGCCGTGCATGGTGTGAAACCGAAAGCCATACTCCGTGGCTTTTTCGCTCCAGTCGGGACGCTCGTTGATCGCAATGCGTTGCATAACGGCTTTAGCCTCCCAGCGAACGGCTGGAGGTGCCGGTGGCGCTGCTGCGCGCCATGCTGTTCTGCTTCGCTACCGTTTCGCCGAAGCCGCCGCGCGTAATGGTCGTGGTGGTGGCCGGTTTCGGCGCCAGCGCGGTTTTCGGTACGTTCATGGTGCGGCCGGAGGTGGCGGCGCCGTAGTTTTTACCCGAGGCGTCAACAAACTGGCCGTTTGCCGGGCTGTTCGGGGTGCGCGGCGAGAAGAGCGGCTGCTGAGCGAAGCCTGCGCCGCCGCCCATCAGGCGGCCCATCATATAGCCCGCCATCAGCGGCATCCAGAAACTGCCGCTCTGCTGCGCTTCGGCGTTCTGCGTGGTGCCGACGCCAGCCTGCGCCGGTGCCTGCTGGCACTGGTTCTCACCAAATTCCGCCACGCAGTCTTCGCGCGTGGCGTATTTCGGTGCGGTGCGCTCCGCTTCTTTCAGCGCGTTATTGTAGGCGGTAGTGCACTGCGCGCTCTGGCCCGGATTGGCCTTACTGCAGTCATCCGCATTCTGATACAACGACACCGTTTCGTCGCTCTTTTCGCAGCCCGCCAGGGTAAATACCGCGGCGATGGCCAGTGCAACCGGCGTTAAATGGCGTGCCTGCCAGCTTTTACGAAAAGCGGCATGGCGGATATTTTTTGTCCGTTTCATCGTTCTCATCCTGTGCCCAAAGGTGATGCTCAGGATAGGGGATCGCTGGTGGAAAATGAAGCTGAGGGCCTGATGCGGAAAGGATCTTTACGTTGTTATACGTTTAACGGAGAGACGGGCCGCAAAGCGGCCCGTTGAGGATTAGTTACGGAATGGATTGCCGCTGCTGCGCTGAGTGACGGGACGCGCCGCAGGAGCCGCTGGCTCTGCCGACGGGCCGTTGTCAACGCGCGCGGTCTGCTGCGGGTTTTCCGGCGCGACGCTTTCCGGCGACGTCGAAATCTCTTTGCCGAGCTGGCTGTTAAGCTGCTGCAGATCCTGCTCGTTCAGCGTGCCCAGGGCATATTTGATATTGAGCTGGTTGATCAGGTAGCTGTAGCGCGCGTCGGAGAGCTGCTGCTTGGCGTTGTAGAGCGTTGTGGTTGCGTCCAGCACGTCGACGATGGTGCGCGTGCCGACCTGATAGCCCGCTTCCATAGCGTCCAGCGAGCTTTGCGCAGACACCACCGCCTGTTTGTAGGCTTCGATGCTGCTGACGGAGGCGTTGACGTTGTTATATGAGGAGCGCACGGTCTGCACGGCTGAGCGATGCGCGCTCTCCAGCTGCTCGCTGGCGCTGACGTAGTTATACTGCGCCTGCTTCACCTGCGAAGTGACCGCGCCGCCGCTGTAGAGCGGCAGCGAGAAGCTCAGACCCACCTGGTTGGTACCGGTGATGGAGTCGGTGCTGCCCGCGCTCTGATTGGCGCGGCTGCCGCCATATTTGCTGTTGGAAAGGCCGGTTGACGCGGTTAAATCCAGCGTCGGCATATGGCCGGTTTCAGCGTAGCGGATCTGCTCGCGTGCCAAATCCTGGTTCAGACGCGCCGACAGCAGGTTCAGGTTACGGCTCTCCGCCTGCTTCAGCAGCGCGCTGACCGCATCCGGTTTGGTGGTTTTAAAGCGGTCGATATTCAGCGACGCCAGCGCAAGGTAGTCATTGCCGGTAATCTGACGCAGCGTCTCAACCATATTGTCGAGGTTGTTGCGCGCGGTCACTTCATTGGCCAGCACGCTGTCATACTGGGCGCGGGCGTTCTGCACGTCGGTGATCGCCACCAGGCCAACGTTAAAGCGCTGCGTGGTCTGATCCAGCTCGCGATAGATCGACTGTTTTTGCGCTTCGATATAGGAAAGGGTGTCGATCGCCTTTAACACGTTGAAATAGGCGGTGGCGGTATTCAGGATTAAATCCTGCTGGGCGACCTGATAGGTGACATCCTGAATGCCGGCAGTTTTTTCCTGCAGCGTCAGGTTGCGCCATTTCGACATATCGAAAATGGTCTGAGTTAATTGCAGCGATCCGCTGGTCGTGTTGGAATGAAGGCCGCTGCTGTCGCGATAACCGTTGCTATAGGTGTAATCCGCGCCTAAACCTAACTGAGGCAACAAAGGGCTGCGTGCTTCATTGATCTTTTCAAAGGCGGCGTCGCGTGTGGCTGCGGAGCTGCGCAGATCCGGGTTGCTCAGACGCGCTTGTTGATAGACCTGCAGCAGATCCTCTGCCTGGCTAGCAAGGCTGAAACCGGCCAGGCTCAGCCCAATGAGAAGTGGGAGCAGTTTTTTCATTTGCATTCCTTTTGTTGCAGCAAATTACAGGGGTAGCGCTGCCGGATAAGCCAAAAAATAATCGCAGATTCTAGCAGAGTGCGACTGTGAGATAAGTTGGCTGAACGTGCCTTCTCCCCCTAATTTACGTAAATAATTCAGAAAGAACCACTCGGATGGAGCCTCAGGGTTGGCTTTTAGCCGCTCCGTCCCAATCTGCATAAGGAGCCCGACGATGAGCGGCGAAAAAACTTCCCCAGTGACTTTTACAAAAAACGATGTAGAAATTATTGCACGCGAAACCGCCTGGAAAGGTTTTTTTTCCATTGTTCGCTACCGGTTTCGCCACCGCCGTTTTAATGGCGAAATGAGTGGCGAGGTGGTGCGCGAAGTTTTTGAGCGTGGACACGCCGCGGTACTGCTACCCTACGATCCTCTACGCGACGAAGTGGTGCTGATCGAACAGATCCGCATTCCCGCCTTTGACGTTAGCGAAACGCCCTGGCTGCTGGAGATGGTGGCGGGGATTATCGAGCCCAACGAAAGCGCCGAAGAGGTGGTGCGACGCGAAGCCGTAGAAGAAGCGGGGCTGAACGTCGGTCGGGTTAAACCCGTGTTAAACTATCTCGCCAGCCCTGGCGGCACCAGCGAGCGCTTGTCGATCCTGGTGGGAGAAGTGGATGCCAGCCTGGCAAAAGGATGCCACGGTCTGGAGGAAGAGAATGAGGATATTCTTGTGCATGTGGTCAGCCGCGAACAGGCTTACCGCTGGGTGGAAGAGGGGATTATCGACAACGCGGCGTCTGTCATCGCCCTGCAATGGCTGGCGTTGCACCATGAAAAACTACGAGAAGAGTGGAAGCTAAAATGAAACAGCGCTATATCCCTGATTTCCCCGAAATGATGCGGCTCTGCGAAACCAATTTCGTTCAGCTGCGTCGTTTGCTGCCGCGCAGCGACGAGGCCGGCGCGTCGGTGGTCTATCAGGTAAAGGGCGCCCGCTATCAGTTGACCATAGAAGAGTCCACGCGCTACACCACGCTGGTGGAAATCCGCCAGGTGGCGCCGACCGTCAGCTACTGGAGCCTGCCTTCCATGTCGGTGCGGCTCTATCATGACGCGCTGGTAGCCGAAGTGTGTTCAACGCAGCAGATCTATCGCTTTAAAGCGCGCTATGATTATCCTAATAAAAAACTGCATCAGCGCGACGAGAAACATCAAATCAACCAGTTTCTGGCAGACTGGCTGCGCTACTGCCTGGCGCAGGGCGCGATGGCGGAGCCGGTCTGCTGATCGCACAGATAATGCATTATTCGGCGTGGAGACGAAGGAAACGCTTTGGATAGCCTGCTAACACTTCCTGCGGCGAATGGGGCCGGGATCAGGATTTTGCAAATCACGGACACCCACCTTTTCGCTGGAAAAAATGAATCGCTGCTGGGCGTGAATACCTGGGCGAGTTATGACGCGGTGCTGGACGCCATTGCGGCGCAGCAGCGCGAGTACGATCTGATTATCGCCACCGGCGATCTCGCTCAGGATCACTCTGTCGAAGCCTATCAGCACTTCGCTGAGGGCATCGCGCGTCTGCCGAAACCCTGCGTCTGGCTGCCGGGCAATCACGATTTCCAGCCGGCGATGGTCGACACCCTGGCCGAGGCGAAGCTCGCCGCCCACAAGCATGTGCTGCTCGGCGACCAGTGGCAGCTGGTGATGCTCGACAGCCAGGTGTTCGGGGTGCCGCACGGCATGCTGAGCGACTATCAGCTGGAGTGGCTGGAGAAGACGCTGGCTCGCTATCCGCAGCGCCACACGCTGGTGGTGCTGCACCATCATCCGCTGGCGAGCGGCTGCACTTGGCTCGATCAGCACAGCCTGCGCAATTCCCATCAGCTTGACGCGGTGCTGCAACACTATCCGCTGGCGCGCACCCTGGTGTGCGGCCATATCCATCAGGAGCTCGATCTCGACTGGCGCGGCCGCCGCGTGCTGGCAACGCCCTCGACCTGCGTGCAGTTCAAACCGCACTGCACCAGCTTTACCATCGACACCGTTGCCCCCGGCTGGCGCTGGTTTACCCTCTATCCAGACGGATCTTTTGCGACCGAAGTCGAACGGCTGCAAACCGACGCGTTCCGCCCGGACCTGGACTCGGACGGATACTGACGCATGGCGGCGCTGCTCTATCTGCACGGTTTCAACAGCTCGCCGCGCTCCGCCAAGGCGACGCAGCTGCAGCAGTGGATGGCGGCGACGCATCCGCATATTGAGGTTATCGTGCCGCAGCTGCCCGCTTTTCCCGCCGAGGCCGCCGCGCTGCTGGAGGAGAAAGTGATGGCCCTGAGCGGCCAGCCTCTTGGCCTGGTTGGCTCTTCGCTGGGGGGCTATCTCGCCACCTGGCTCTCCCAGTGTTTTATGCTGCCCGCCGTGGTGGTCAATCCGGCGGTGCGTCCTTTTGAGCTGCTGGCGGATTACCTTGGGGTCAACCAGAATCCCTACACGGGCCAGCAATATGTGTTAGAGTCTCGCCACATTTACGATCTGAAAGTCATGCAGATTGACCCGCTGGAAGCGCCCGATTTACTCTGGCTGCTGCAACAAACGGGCGACGAAGTGCTTGATTACCGCCAGGCGCTCGACTACTACAGCGCGTGCCGACAAACGGTAGAGCAGGGCGGCAATCATGCGTTTACTGGATTCGAGCGCTATTTCCCGCAGATTCTGGACTTTCTGGGTCTGAATCACGACTAACTCGCGGAAATTGCACATAATTTCACGCTTCTGATTAGAAATTTATCATGAGTCAATCAAGCTATAACGCGGATGCTATTGAGGTTCTGACTGGCCTTGAGCCGGTTCGCCGTCGTCCCGGCATGTATACCGATACGACGCGCCCTAACCATCTGGGTCAGGAAGTTATTGATAACAGCGTCGATGAGGCGCTGGCGGGCCATGCCAAACGGGTCGAAGTGATTCTGCACGCCGATCAGTCGCTGGAAGTTATCGATGACGGACGCGGCATGCCGGTGGATATCCATCCGGAAGAGGGCGTGCCTGCGGTCGAGCTGATCCTCTGCCGTCTCCATGCGGGCGGCAAGTTCTCCAGCAAAAACTATCAGTTCTCAGGCGGCCTGCACGGCGTCGGCATCTCCGTGGTCAACGCCCTGTCGAAGCGGGTAGAGGTCACCGTGCGCCGCAACGGCGAGATCTACAACATCGCGTTTGAGAACGGTGAGAAAGTGCAGGAGCTGACCAAAACTGGCACGGTGGCGAAACGCAACACCGGCACCAGCGTACACTTCTGGCCTGACGAGAGTTTCTTCGACAGCCCGCGCTTTTCGGTTTCCCGCCTCTCCCATCTGCTGAAGGCCAAGGCGGTGCTCTGCCCCGGCGTGGAGATCCTCTTTAAAGACAAGGTCAACAATACCGAACAGCGCTGGTGCTACGAAGATGGCCTGACCGACTACCTGTGCGAAGCGGTCAACGGGCTGCCAACGCTGCCGGAAAAACCGTTCGTCGGCAGCTTCTCCGGCGAGAAGGAAGCGGTGGACTGGGCGCTGCTGTGGCTGCCGGAAGGGGGCGAGCTGCTGACCGAAAGCTACGTCAACCTGATCCCGACCATGCAGGGCGGCACGCACGTCAACGGCCTGCGTCAGGGGCTGCTCGATGCGATGCGCGAGTTCTGCGAATACCGCAATATCCTGCCGCGCGGCGTGAAGCTCTCGGCGGAAGATATCTGGGATCGCTGCGCCTACGTGCTGTCGGTGAAGATGCAGGATCCGCAGTTTGCCGGGCAGACCAAAGAGCGTCTGTCGTCTCGCCAGTGCGCCGCCTTCGTCTCGGCGGTGGTAAAGGATGCCTTCAGCCTGTGGCTGAATCAGAACGTGCAGGCGGCGGAGCAGCTGGCGGAGCTGGCGATCTCCAGCGCGCAGCGCCGTATGCGCGCGGCGAAAAAAGTGGTGCGCAAAAAGCTTACCAGCGGGCCGGCGCTGCCGGGCAAGCTGGCGGACTGCACCGCGCAGGATCTGAATAAAACCGAACTCTTCCTGGTGGAAGGGGATTCCGCAGGCGGATCCGCCAAGCAGGCGCGCGATCGCGAATATCAGGCGATCATGCCGCTGAAGGGCAAGATCCTCAACACCTGGGAGGTCTCGTCTGACGAAGTGCTGGCGTCGCAGGAGGTGCATGACATCTCCGTGGCGATCGGCATCGATCCCGACAGCGACGATCTCAGCCAGCTGCGCTACGGCAAGATCTGTATCCTCGCCGATGCTGACTCGGACGGCCTGCATATCGCCACGCTGCTGTGCGCGCTGTTTGTGAAGCACTTCCGCTCGCTGGTGAAAGGTGGCCACGTCTACGTCGCGATGCCGCCGCTCTACCGTATCGATCTCGGTAAAGAGGTCTATTACGCCCTCGACGAAGATGAGAAAGAGGGCGTGCTGGAGCAGCTGAAGCGCAAGAAGGGCAAGCCGAACGTGCAGCGCTTTAAAGGGCTGGGCGAGATGAACCCGCTGCAGCTGCGCGAGACCACCCTCGACCCCAATACGCGCCGCCTGGTGCAGTTAACGGTGGACGAGGGCGACATTGAGCAGACGCTGCGCGTGATGGATATGCTGCTGGCCAAGAAGCGTTCGGAAGATCGCCGCAACTGGCTGCAGGAAAAAGGCGATATGGCCGATATCGAAGTGTAATCATCGCGCTGCGGCGCGGCGCGCCATTCCGGGCTGCGGCCTGAATGGCGCGTCCGCCGCTCGCCGGAGTAGATGATGAAAGTCACGCTGGAAGAGCTGCGCGTGCTGGTGGCGGTTGCGGACTGCGGTTCCATTACCTCGGCGGCAGAGCTGCTGGATCAAACCAGTTCAGGCGTGAGCCGCGCCCTGAGCCGCCTCGAAGCCAAACTCAACAGCACCCTGCTGCACCGCACCACGCGGCGGCTGGCCCTGACCGAAGAGGGGCAGCTTTTTCTGACTCACGCGCGCCAGATCCTGCTCTCTGTTGAACAGGCGGAAGAGCAGATCGCCCGACGCCGGGAAACGCCGTCAGGCCGCCTGCGCATCAACGCCGCCGCTCCTTTTATGCAGCACGTTATCGTGCCGCTGATCGGCGCGTTTCGGCAGCGCTATCCGCTGATCCAGCTCGAGCTTAATACCGACGACATTGTGATCGATCTGCTGGAGCAGCAGACCGATATCGCTATTCGCATCGGCGAACTGCGGGACTCCACCATGCGCGCCCGCATGCTCGGCAGCAGCCGGGTGCGGCTGCTGGCCAGTCCGGCCTATCTGCAGAAGTATGGCGAACCGCAGAGCGTCGAGGCGCTGGCGCAGCATCAGCTGATCGGCTTTAGCCAGCTGGAGATGCACAACGTCTGGCCGGTCTGGCAGCGCGAAGGGGAGCTGCTGCGCATTCAGCCGACCATTGCCGCCTCGAGCGGTGAAATCATCCGCCAGCTCGCCCTGGCGGGCCAGGGGATTGCGCGCATATCGGATTTCGTCAGCCATCAGGATCTCGCCGCCGGTCGGCTGCAGGAGGTTCTGGTGCAGCAGACGCACGACGTCAGGCTGCCCGTGCATGCGGTTTACTACCGCAACGCGGAGCTGGCCTCGCGCATTACCTGCTTTCTCGACTTCCTTCATCAGGAGATCGCCGCACAGGCGCGCTTCTGACAAAAAAAAGCCGCGCGTCCTGAGGCGCGCGGCGCATAACAAGGGGTTGAGATCAGGCGGTGGGTTCCAGCACCATAATCTTCACGTCCAGCACGTCGTCTTTGATCTTTTCACGATGCGCTTCCATGTGCGGCATCTGCTGATGCTGCTCCAGGTGGCGCAGCGATTCCCACTGTTCCAGCATAAAAACAGAGTCGGGCGAATTCTGCTTCCACGGCACCTGCGCCTGATGATCGACCAGCGCGTCGTACTGGTGGCAGCCCTCTTCGGCCAGCACCGATGGAATAAGCGCCTTGATCGCCTCCAGCACTTTATTGCGATGTCCTGGTTTAATACAAATTTCAGCCACTACCGTTAGCATGTCCGTCTCCTTGTTTGCGGGTCCGCTTTCAGTTAAGCAAAGATCTCGTTGAGATGTGTCCGATAACGCGCGATATCGCGCGGCACGTCCGGCATCTTGATAACGTCGTTGCAGATAAAGGTCGGCAGCGGCGCCATGCCGAGGAACTGGTTCGCCTTATGGAAGTGCAGATAGAGGCCGTCGACGCCGACGCCTTCAAAGAACTGATCGGGATCGGTAAAGGCCTCCAGCGGCGCGTTCCAGGTCAGGGAGAGCATATATTTTTTGCCCTGCAGCAGACCGCCCGAACCATATTTTTTGCTGGCATCAGCGCGCGAGCGGCCGTCGCTGGCGTAGAGCGAGCCGTGGCCTTCGGTAAAGACCTCGTCGATATAGCGCTTCACCGTCCAGGGTTCGCCCATCCACCAGCCCGGCATCTGGTAGATCACCACGTCGCTGTCGACATACTTCTGCACTTCGTCGGCAATAACATAGTCGCTGTCGGCCAGGGTCACGTTGACCTGATGGCCCAGGTCGCGCAGCTGGCTGACCGCAACGTCAGTCAGAGTATGGTTCAGCTCGCCTTTGGAGTGGGCGAAGGTTTTACCGCCGTCAATAATAAGAATATTCATTCGCTAATCTCATGTGTGTTGCAATAGAGCGCTACTTTACGCCCTCGGCGGCGGCGGAAAAATGGGATTCAGATCACAAGACTTTTGCGCTGGAAGCAATAATCCAGCGGCTTATGACACACTTCGTTGACACTCATCACGCCATACAGAAGAAGAACAATGCGCATATACCTTATCAGCGCGCTGCTGCTCGCCAGCGGCGTCGCGCAGGCGGACTCCCGTCTGGATCAGATCCTCGCCAGCAAAACCCTCAGGGTCTGCACCACCGGCGACTACAAGCCCTACACCTATCTGCGCCCCGACGGCCAGTACGAGGGGCTGGATATCAGCATGGCGCAGTCGCTGGCCGCCAGCCTGGACGCAAAAATCAGCTGGGTGCCGACCAGCTGGAAAACCCTCTCGCAGGATTTCAAACAGAAGCAGTGCGATATCGCGCTGGGCGGCGTGTCGGTCACGCTGAAGCGTCAGCAGATCGCCTGGTTCGCCCAGCCGCTCGGCGTCGACGGCAAGATCCCGCTGGTGCGCTGCGCCGACAAGGCGAAATATGGCACCCTCGCGCAGCTTAACGCCCCGGCGGTGCGGGTGATCGAGCCGGCGGGCGGCACCAACGAAGCCTTTGTCCACAGCCATTTGCCGCAGGCAACGCTGACCCTGTTCCACGATAACGTGACGATTTTCCAGCAGCTGGTGGATAACAAGGCCGACGTGATGATCACCGACGCCTCCGAAGCGCTCTACCAGCAGCAGCGCTATCCGCAGCTCTGCGCCCTTAACCCGCAGGCGCCGCTGCAGTATGGCGAAAAGGCTTATATGATCCCGCGCGACGATATGAGCTGGAAAGCCTATATCGATCAGTGGCTGCACCTGGCGACCGCCACCGGCGAATATGCGCGTATTGCCGCGCAGTGGATGGGCGTGGCGCGCTGATTAGGCGGCCCGCAATCGCACGCCGCACTGCGCTTCCCCTGTGACTAATTGTGGCGATTAAGGTACTATCCTCGCCAAATAACCGCCGGGTGTTTCGCCATTGCGGGACACGAAGTGAGGATAAAATTTAATGAGTGAATTGACGCAGGATGGTGCAGAGCGTCTTGCCCTGCACACATTTACCGAAAACGCGTACCTGAACTACTCGATGTACGTCATCATGGACCGCGCCTTGCCCTATATCGGCGACGGTCTGAAGCCGGTACAGCGCCGAATCATTTACGCCATGTCGGAACTCGGCCTGAACGCCAGCGCCAAATTCAAGAAATCGGCGCGTACCGTGGGTGACGTGCTGGGTAAATACCATCCGCACGGCGACAGCGCCTGCTACGAAGCGATGGTGCTGATGGCGCAGCCGTTCTCCTATCGCTATCCGCTGGTGGATGGCCAGGGCAACTGGGGCGCGCCTGACGATCCGAAATCCTTCGCGGCGATGCGCTACACCGAATCGCGTCTTTCCAAATATGCGGAAGTGCTGCTCGGCGAGCTGGGCCAGGGCACGGTGGACTTCGTGCCGAACTTCGACGGCACCATGCAGGAGCCGAAAATGCTGCCTGCGCGGCTGCCGAATATCCTGCTGAACGGCACCACCGGCATCGCCGTCGGCATGGCGACCGACATTCCGCCTCATAACCTGCGCGAAGTGGCGCAGGCGGCCATCGCCCTGATCGATAAGCCAAACACCAGCCTCGACGCGCTGCTGGATATCGTGCAGGGCCCGGATTATCCCACCGAGGCGGAGATCATTACGCCGCGCGACGAGATCCGCAAAATTTACCAGACCGGCCGCGGCTCTGTGCGCCAGCGCGCGGTATGGAAAAAAGAGGATGGCGAGGTGGTGATCACCGCGCTGCCGCACCAGGTTTCCGGCGCGCGCGTGCTGGAGCAGATCGCCGCTCAGATGCGCAATAAAAAGCTGCCGATGGTGGAAGATCTGCGCGACGAGTCGGATCACGAAAACCCGACGCGTCTGGTGATCGTGCCGCGCTCGAACCGGGTGGATCTCGATCAGGTTATGCACCACCTGTTCGCCACCACCGATCTCGAGAAGAGCTACCGCGTTAACCTCAATATGATCGGCCTCGACAACCGTCCCTCGGTGAAAAACCTGCTGGAGATCCTGTCGGAATGGCTGGTGTTCCGCCGCGACACCGTAAAGCGTCGTCTGAATCATCGCCTTGAGCGCGTGCTGCGTCGTCTGCACATTCTTGAGGGCCTGCTGGTCGCCTTCCTCAATATCGACGAGGTGATCCATATCATCCGCAGCGAGGACGAGCCTAAGCCGGTGCTGATATCGCGCTTCGGCATCAGCGAAACCCAGGCGGAAGCGATCCTGGAGCTGAAGCTGCGCCACCTGGCGAAGCTGGAAGAGATGAAGATCCGCGGCGAGCAGAGCGAGCTGGAGAAAGAGCGCGACCAGATTCAGGCGATCCTTGCCTCCGAGCGCAAGATGAACACCCTGCTGAAGAAAGAGCTGCAGGCCGACGCCGCCGCCTATGGCGACGATCGCTGTTCGCCGCTCCACGAGCGTGAAGAGGCCAAAGCGCTGAGCGAAAACGAACTGGTGCCGTCTGAGCCGGTCACCATCGTCCTGTCGCAGATGGGCTGGGTGCGCAGCGCCAAAGGCCACGATATCGACCCGTCGGGGCTGAGCTATAAAGCGGGCGACAGCTATCTGGCGGCGGCGCGCGGCAAGAGCAATCAGCCGGTCGCCTTTATCGACTCCACCGGACGCAGCTATACGCTCGATCCGACCTCGCTGCCGTCGGCGCGCGGGCAGGGCGAGCCGCTGACCGGCAAGCTGACGCCGCCGCCGGGTGCGGTAGTGGAGCAGGTGCTGATGGAGGCGGACGATCAGAAGCTGCTGATGGCCTCCGACGCCGGCTACGGCTTTATCTGCACCTTCGCCGATCTGGTGTCGCGCAACCGCGCCGGTAAAGCGCTGCTGACGCTGCCGGAAAACGCGCGCGTGATGACGCCGATGGTGGTGCATCACGAAGATGACATGCTGCTGGCGATCACCCAGGCGGGACGGATGCTGATGTTCCCGGTTGGCGAGCTGCCGCAGATGTCGAAAGGCAAGGGCAACAAGATTATCTCTATTCCGGCAGCGGACGCCGCGGCGGGCAACGATAAGCTCGCCTGGCTGCTGATCCTGCCGCCGGGCAGCGCGGTCACGCTCTACGTCGGCAAGCGCAAGCTGGTGCTGCGCAGCGAAGAGCTGCAAAAATTCCGCGCCGACCGTGGACGTCGCGGCACGCTGCTGCCGCGCGGCCTGCAGCGTATCGACAAGGTAGAGCTGGATGCCCCAGCGCGTGCCGTCAGCGAAGACGGCGAAGCCTGAGCAACGCGGCGGAGGTTGCTCTCCGCCGCGCCATAATGAGGGATATATGTTACTAGTACTGCGCACCATCTTTGTGGTGATTTACTCGATCCTGGTTTGTGTTTTTGGCTGCATCTGGTGTCTGTTTTCGCCGCGCAATCCGCGCCACGTCGCGACCTTCGGCCATCTCTTCGGCCGTCTCTCCGGCGTGTTCGGCATCAAGGTGGAGGTGCGTAAACCCGCCGAGGCGGCCCATTACGGCAACGCTATCTATATCGCCAACCACCAGAACAACTACGACATGATCACGGCGGCGAAGATCGTCCAGCCGACCACCGTAACGGTCGGCAAAAAAAGCCTGCTGTGGGTGCCGTTCTTCGGCCTGCTCTACTGGCTGACCGGCAACCTGCTGATCGACCGGGACAACCGCTCAAAGGCACACGGCACCATCGGCCAGCTGGTCGAGCAGTTTGAAAAGAAGCGCATCTCGTTCTGGATGTTCCCGGAAGGCACGCGCAGCCGCGGACGCGGTCTGCTGCCGTTTAAAACCGGCGCCTTTCATGCGGCCGTGGCGGCAGGCGTGCCCATTATTCCTATCGTGGTCTCCAACACGCACGGCAAGATCAACCTTAACCGCCTGAAAAACGGTCTGGTGATCGTTGAGATGCTGCCGCCGGTCGACACCAGCGGTTACACCACGCAGTCGGTGCGCAAGCTGGCCACCCACTGTCGTGAACTGATGATGGAAAAACTGGAAGCGCTCAACGCCGAAGTCGAAGCGCGCGAAAAAAGCGGTAAACCCTGACCGGCCAGCCTCTGGCCGGCACCCGCACGGATGCACGCGGCGCGCTCTGCCCGCCGCGACGCAACACAGCAATAAAGAATAACAATGGGCTGGCGCGCAGGCGCCACGCGTAAAGGGTTTGACGTTCTATGTCTTTCAGCAGACGACAGTTTATCCAGCTTTCTGCTGGTGCTGCGCTTAGCGCAGGTCTCTTGCCTTCAGCGGCGCGCGCCGCCTCCGCTCCCGGTGGCGATACGCCGCTGCCGGTGCCGCCGCTTATTGAATCGCGTCGCGGTCAGCCGATCTTTCTGACGCTGATGCGCAGCCACTGGTCCTTTCTCGGCGACAGTAACAAAGTGCCGGTATGGGGCGTCAACGGGCTCTATCTCGGCCCAACGGTGCGCGTCTACAGCGGCGACGACGTTAAGCTGATCTACAGCAACCGCCTTAACGAGCCGGTGGCGATGACCGTCAGCGGGCTGCAGGTGCCGGGCGCGCTGATGGGCGGCGCGCCGCGCATGATGTCCGCCGGCGTCGACTGGGCGCCGGTGCTGCCGATCCGCCAGAACGCCGCCACCTGCTGGTATCACGCCAGCACGCCGAACCGCATGGCGCCGCACATCTATAACGGTCTGGCGGGCATGTGGCTTATTGAGGATGAGGTAAGCAAGCAGCTGCCGCTGCCGCGCCACTATGGCGTCGACGACTTCCCGCTGATTATTCAGGATAAGCGCCTCGATAATTTCGGCACGCCCGCCTACGATCCGCCCCACGACGGCGGCTTTCTCGGCGACGTGCTGCTGGTCAACGGCGCGCAGAATCCCTTTGTTGAGGTGTCGCGCGGCTGGGTGCGCCTGCGCCTGCTCAACGCCTCGAACGCGCGGCGCTACCAGCTGGTGCTGAGCGATAACCGTCCCTTTACCGTTATCGCCAGCGATCAGGGCTTTCTGCCCGCACCGGTGGCGGTGCAGCAGCTCTCACTCGCCCCTGGCGAGCGCCGCGAAGTGCTGATCGATATGTCGCAGGGCGACGAGGTGTCGATTAGCGCAGGCACGGCGGCGGGCATTATGGACCGCCTGCGCGGCCTGTTTGAGCCCTCATCTATCCTGACCAACACGCTGGTGCTGACGCTGCGTCCGACCGGCCTGCTGCCGCTGGTGACCGATAATCTGCCGATGCGTCTGCTGGCGGATCAGATCCTCGACGGCATGGCGACGCGCACGCGCGAATTCCGCATCGGCGATGATATGCCGGGCATCAACGGCGCGCAGTGGGATCTGAACCGCATTGACACCACCGCGCAGCAGGGCACCTTCGAACGCTGGATCCTGCGCGCCGATCGGCCGCAGGCGATGCATATTCAGGGGGCGATGTTCCTGATCAAAAGCGTCAACGGCGCGCAGCCGATGGGCGAAGATCGCGGCTGGAAAGATACCGTCTGGGTGGATGGCGAGGTCGAGCTGCTGGTGAGTTTTCCGCAAAGCTCTTCCGATCACTTCCCCTTTGTCTACTACAGCCAGACGCTGGAGCTGGCCGATCTCGGCACGGCGGGACAGCTGCTGGTGCAGCCGACGGCGTAACGCTTCAGGCGGGAAGGGCGCGCTGCCCGTCAGGACAGCGCGCATAGCCATCAGCCGTTAGTTGAAGGTTTCTGGATCCGGCCCCAGGCGGTTGCCGCGATCCAGCTTCGCAATCTCGCTCAGCTCGGTCTTCTCCAGGCGGAAATCGAACACCGCGAAGTTCTCCGCGATACGCTCAGGCGTTACCGATTTCGGGATCACCACCAGCCCGCTGTCGAGATGCCAGCGAATAACGATCTGCGCCGGGGTTTTGCCATATTTCTTCGCCAGCTGGCGGATAATCTCCTGATCGAACACCCCTTCGCCGCCCTGCGCCAGCGGGCTCCAGGATTCGGTCTGGATCTGATGCATGGCGTTCCACGCGTGCAGCGTGCGCTGCTGCAGCATCGGGTGCAGCTCGATCTGATTGACCACCGGCGAGACGCCCGTTTCATCCAGCAGGCGCTTCAGGTGCGCTTCATGGAAGTTACAGACGCCGATGCTTTTGGTCAGCCCCTGCTGCTGCAGCTTGATCATCTCTTTCCAGGCGTCGACGTAGCGATCTTTTTCCGGACACGGCCAGTGCATCAGATAGAGATCGACCTGCTCCAGCTGCAGTTTTTTCAGGCTGGTCTCCATCGCCTGCTGCACATTCTGCTGATCGTCGTTCCACAGCTTGGTAGTGACGAAAATCTCTTCGCGCGGCACATCGGTGTCCTGTAACGCCTGGCCGATCGCCTCTTCGTTTTTATAGGCAGCGGCGGTGTCGATCGAGCGGTAGCCCACCTCCAGCGCTTTAAGTACGGCGCGGTGGGCGTCTTCATTGCTCGCCTGCCATACGCCAAGCCCCAGCTGCGGCATCATATTGCCGTCGTGCAGTTTGATAATCGGTTGATCTGCCATACGTGCTCCTTTCTGTTGCAGTGAACCTGTGAGGCTTAAGTCTAGTCAACAAACCTGCCCCCGTTTTTATTGTGGGCGGCAATTCCGTTTCCCGCTCTGCCTGATCCTGCGTAAGTCTTGCCTGTTTCTCCATTTCAGTGGCGGATTTCGCAGCAGCCTGACAGACTGGTTTTTTTACCCTGCGAGAGATATGCATGGCGCACGAAGCTTTGTGTCAGCACCTGGCGAACCAGGTCGTGACCCTAATGACCCATGGACGCAACCGCCTTTGTCCGGTGCAAAACGTCAACCTGATCTACCTTAATCAATATCAGCCGCGCACGCCGATGATGTACCTGCCCGGTATCGTGATTCTGTTTCAGGGCAGCAAAACCGGCTATCTCGGCAGCACCGTTTTTACCTATGACGCCACCAAATATCTGATGCTCACCGTGCCGCTGCCGGTTGAATGCGAAACCTGGGCGTCGCCGGAGGAGCCGGTCGCCGGCATGTTTCTGACGGTGGATACCGCCACCCTGCAGGATCTGCTGATTGAGATTGGCGATGACGAAGATTTCCAGCCGCAGCCGCAAACCTCTGGCATTCACTCCGCCTGGCTGACCGAGCCGATGCTGTGCGCGGCGGAGCGCCTGCTGGACGTCATGGTGCATCCGCGCGACGCGCGCGTGCTGGGGCCGCAGATCGTGCGGGAGATTATCTACTACGTGCTGACCGGGCCGACGGGCGGCGCGCTGCTGTCGCTGGTGAGCCGCCAGACCCAGTTCAGCCAGATTGCCCGCGCGCTGCGCCGTATTGAAAACCACTATGCGGAGAATCTCAGCGTCGATGCGCTGGCGGCAGAGGTAAACATGAGCGTCTCGGCGTTTCATCACAACTTCAAGGCGGTGACGCAAACCTCGCCGCTGCAGTACCTGAAGCGCTACCGGTTGCATCAGGCGCGGCTGCTGATGCTGCATGACGGGCTAAAGGCGAGCGCGGCGGCGGTGCGCGTGGGCTACGAAAGCCCATCGCAGTTTTCACGGGAGTTTAAGCGCTATTTCGGCGTGACGCCGGGAGAGGAGATTAGTCGCGTGCGTCAGACGGTGGCGGAGCCGCAGGCCTGACGCCGCGCGATCACGCCTGCTTTTGCCGACGCTTTTTCCAGATCACCAGGATGCTGCCCGCGAGGCCGACAAACAGCAGCACCATCGGCAGCACCATCAGGATCGCCATCACCTGATCTTCGTGGCGTTTAATAAAGGGCACCTGGCTGATGCCGTAGCCAAACGCCACCACGATCGCCACCCACAGCAGTCCGCTCAGCCAGTTAAACAGCTGAAAGCGGCCGCTCTGCAGGCCGGAGATGCCCGCCATGGTTGGCAGAATGGTGCGGACGAATGCCAGAAAGCGGCCCACCAGCAGCGCCATCAGGCCGTGGCGGTTAAACAGCTGCCACGCGCGCTGGTGATATTGCGCTGGCAGGTGCATAAGCCAGCTCTTGACCAGGCGCGTATTGCCGAGCCAGCGTCCCTGAAGGTAGCTCAGCCAGCAGCCGAGACTGGCGGCGGTAGTGAGGATCACCATGGTGGGGATAAAATCCATTACCCCTTTGGCGACCATCGCGCCCGCCAGCAGCAGTAAGCTGTCGCCCGGCAGAAAAGAGGCGGGAAGCAGGCCATTCTCCAGAAACAGCGTCAGAAACATGACGCCGTAAACTACCCAAACCACATTTGGATCGGCCAGCGCGGCGAAGTCCTGATGCCAGAGCGCATGAACAATCTCGTGTAAAACACTCATCTGCTATCCCATCGAGTCACAAGGAATCTATTTTAGCGGCAATCCGACAGCGAGATTTGATCTGCGGCCGGACGCCATGGCGTGGTTGAGGTTCCGTTTAAGTTTCTACTGTGTCAGGCGTGCAAAACCCGCCGTTAAGTCGTCAATCAGGTCGTCGACATGCTCCAGGCCAATATGCAGACGCACCAGGGTGCCGTCAAAGTCGACGCCGCCCGCTGGCCTGATCGCCGCCAGCTCTTCCGGCTGATTCGCCAGAATCAGCGATTCATAGCCGCCCCACGAGTAGGCCATGCTGAAATGGTGGAAGCGATCGAGGTAATGCGCCAGTTTTTCGCCGCTGAGTTTTTCATGCAGCACGAACGAGAACAGGCCGCTGCTGCCGCTGAAGTCGCGTTTCCAGAAGGCGTGGCCTTTGCTCTCAGGCAGCGCCGGATGGTTAACGCGTGCCACTTCCGGCCGCATCGCCAGCCACTCCGCCACCTGCAGCGCGCTCGCCTCATGCTGACGCAGGCGAGTAGCAAGGGTGCGCAGGCCGCGGCTCGCCATATAGGCGCTGTCGGCGTCCACCGTCTGGCCCATCAGATAGGAGTTCTCGCGCAGCTGCTCCCAGCAGCGGGCGTTTGCCACCGCGGTGCCGATCATCGCGTCGCTGTGGCCGATAAGATATTTGGTGCCCGCCTGAATCGAGATATCGACGCCGTGCGCCAGCGCGTTGAAGAAAAAGCCCGCTGACCAGGTGTTATCCATGATGATCACCGCCTCTGGCGCCCTGGCGCGCACCGCCGCGACAATCGCCGGAATATCCTGCACCTCCATGGTGATAGAGGCGGGCGACTCGAGAAACACCACGCGGGTTTCCGGGCGCACCAGCGCGCCGATTTCGCTGCCGAGGGTATGATCGTAGAAGGTGGTGGCGACGCCGAGCTTGCTGAGAATTTTGGTGCAGAAGTCCTGCGTCGGCTCATAGACCGCGCCGCACATCAGCACATGATCGCCCGCGTCGACGAACGAGAGGATGGCGTTTGCCACCGCCGCCGCGCCGCAGGGATAGAGCACGCAGCCCGCGCCGCCTTCCAGCTCGGTCATCGCCTCCTGCAGCGAGAAGTGGGTCAGGGTGCCGCGGCGACCATAGAAGAGTTCGCCGCTGGCGCGTCCCGCCGTGGCGCGCTTTTTATCGGCAACGCTATCGAACACCAGCGACGAGGCGCGCTGGATCACGCTGTTGACCGCGCCCTGCGTGTAACGTTTGCTGCGCCCCGCGCTGACTAAGGTGGTATCGATTTTTTTGGTCGTCATTCGTGTCTGCCCTGCCGCCTGCTACAAAGCCTTCACGTTACCACGAATTGCCGGTCAGGGTTGACCCCAAATCCTGATATTCAGAACCTGCCCGCTAGCGGAAAGGCGGCGGCGCGCCGCCTTTCTACCGGTTACATCACCCCCATCAGACGCGGCAGCCAGAGCGAAATCGCCGGGATATAGGTGATCAGCATCAGCACGATAAAAAGCAGGCCGTAAAAGGGCAGCATCGCGCCCACCACCTGCTCGATCTTCTGCTTGCTCACCGCGCTGGCGACAAACAGCACCGTGCCCACCGGCGGGGTAATCAGCCCGATGCCGAGGTTGGTCATCATGATCATGCCGAAGTGTACCGGATCGATGCCGAGCGCGGTCGCCACCGGCAGCAGCACGGGCGTCAGGATCAGGATAATCGGCGCCATATCCATTAGCGTGCCAATCACCAGCAGCAGCAGGTTGATGCACATCAGAATAATGTACTTATTATCCGACAGGCTGGTAAAGGCGTCGGTAATAATGGTCGGCAGCTGCATAAAGGTCATCACCGCGCCGAAGCCCGCCGCGAAGGCGATCAGCACCATCACGATGGTCACCGTCTTAATGGTGCGGAACAGCAGGATATGCAGCTGGCTCCACTTAAAGTCGCGATAGATAAACATGGTAACGAAGAAGGCCCAGAGGCAGGCGATCGCCGCCGACTCCGACGCGGTGAAGATGCCGGAGAGTATGCCGCCAAGAATAATGACGATGGTAAAGAGGCCCCAAAAGGCGTCGACGAAAATCTTCACCGCCTGGCGAAACGGAATGCGCTCCCCTTTGGGATAGCCGCGCCTGCGCGCGAAGGCGAGGCACATCACCATCAGGCAGAGCCCCAGCAGCAGGCCGGGAAAGATCCCGGCGACGAACAGCGAGGAGATGGTGACCACGCCGCCGGTCGCCAGCGAATAGATCACCGAGTTATGGCTC